>Ga0209107_10001130_pt1 | contig 14834 bp, 7 predicted proteins | sample LakErihyJuly2011_2_FD_187460 | JGI IMG/M metagenome (GOLD analysis project Ga0209107, IMG submission 187460) | Freshwater microbial communities from dead zone in Lake Erie, Canada - CCB hypolimnion July 2011 (SPAdes) (version 2) | ecosystem: Environmental > Aquatic > Freshwater > Lentic >... | reverse complement strand
GAATAAAATTAAAGAATATAATTTTTTACAGAATAAAATAAATAGATTTCAGAAAAGAGAAAATTTTCCAGATAAAAATGTAATATACATTATTACTTGTGATGAACTTGAAAAAGATAGAATATATATTTTTGGAAAAGCTATCGATTTAAAACATAGATTAACAGGTTATAATAAATCTTTAGAACATAAAATTATTTACTACAAAGGATTTAAAAATATGTATCAAATGAGAACAGCTGAATTGATGTTATTGTACAAGTTAAATCAGTATAAGAATACAAATAAAGATCGATTTATTTTACCTGAAGATAAAGATATTTCTTTTTTTACAAATGTTGTAGATGAAATCTATCATTGGTTTGAAAATATAGTTATTGATAATAAAGAACCTGATGAAGACATGAGCGAACAAGACCAAAATTTACCTAGAAAAAGAGTAAAAATTGATAAAAATAGAGTTTATTTATTGACATCAGAAATACATTTAAAAAATAGAACATATATTATTGGTAAATCAAAGAATCTAAATTCAAGATTAACATCATATAATAAAGGCATCGATCATATTGTTGAATACAATAAAAAATGTAATAATGTATGTCAGATGAGTGTAATTGAACTTATGATTCTTTATAAGCTTGATAATTTTAGAGAAAGAATGAACAGAGATCGATTTATTTTACCAGAAGATAAAGACATTTCTTTTTTTACGAAAGTATTTGATACAGCAGTAAACTGGTTTAATGATATTGATTCAACATTAGAAATTATTAAAGATGAAGAAATAAAAAAACAAGAATACAAAGATAGAAAGAAAGTATATAGAGAAGAAAATAAAGAGAAAAAAGCAGATACTGATAAAAAATATAGAGAAGAAAATAAAGAAGAATTACTTCTTAAAAAGAAGATATACAGAGATACACATAAGAAAGAAATATCTGAAACGAAAAAGAACTGGTATAAAAATAATAAAGAGAAAACGATTGATAGAGTTAAAAAGAATTATGAAAATAATAAACTTGAAAAGATAGAAAAAGTTAAAGAATATTCATTAAAAAATAAAGAAAAAATCAAACGACAACAATCAATTAAAATAACATGTGAGTGTGGTGTAACATTAAGAAAATATGGGTTAGATAAACACTTGAAAACATTAATTCATAAGGATAGTTTAAATTTTGTTGTAGTATCATAAATCATTATCAACAAAAATATGATTATTTACATAGCATTCTTTTATATAACAATCAGAGCGCTTTTAACCATGAAAGTAAAAGAACTAATAACCTAGAGACATTTGAGGATGACTTTTAAATAATTAATTGAAATATTTTATTGAAATATTTCAAAGTTTATCATTTTGATTAATTGGTCCAATTGGATATTTATTTTTCCAAACATCTACCATACGTTGACGTAGATTAATTTCTTGAACATTTTTATCTTTTCTACCACGTCTAAAAATATCGATAATAAAAGGAGGTTTATTAGAAAAGTTATATTCATGTTTCACAAATTCTACATTTTTATTTAAAAAATAAATTTGACGTTGATAAACATAATACAAAGAATAAACTAGTTGTAAATAAAAATTTTTTGGTACAGGCACAATCCAATCATTTATATATTTTATATCCCAATGAAATAATAATTTTTCTATTTTTTCTGTTACTTTTATATCCTCTTTATATCCTTTACCTATTATATAAATTTCTGAATTTGACGGTCGACTTGTCATTGGTTTTGAAATACTAAATTCTTTAAATAAACCTGTTAATAAGTATAATAAAGATATTGTCATTGGTTTAAAAAATAAAAAAGTTTTACATACCATATTTCCACCTTCTTTTAATGTACGTAATGCACATATTATTTGACCAAGATTAAGATGTGCTTCTAATGATTCTTGTTCGTGTGTTTTATCAAACGGGATATCAATACCAATATCACTTGTATATAAATCTACTTTTTTTCCTAGACGTTCTGATATAATATGTATCATATTAGGATCAGTTACATTACCAGATGCATCTTTTCCATTCATTAACCAATGATCTTTGTATTTTTTATACAAGCCAAATGAATCTCCTAATATATCATTATTTTTTTCATTTGTTCCAGGCCATAAACTATTAGCAAACCATTGATAATTTTTATTCATTGTTTTTGTCTTGATATAATGATTAATTGCAAAAATAAATGCTCCTGGAAATTCTGCATTACAAAAAACTGTAAAATCATTGGAATGTTTTGTAGGTATAAGTTTATAAAAATGAATTAATTCCCAACATTTTAGCCATGCATTTGTAAAATTTGACGATTGTGTTTGTTCATTTTTCATATAATGTTTAAATTGGTCTAAAAAAGAAGAACATGTTGTATAAAATCTTAATTTTTTAGGATCATATTCGGTAAATGTATCAATTGCATCTTTTGATAAAGCAAGTTTCTTCTCTAATTCTAATGGTATATAAAAATTTATAAAATCAAGTGACTTATCAATATATAAAGGACAATCAATAGTATTAAAAAAATCATAGGTAGGATGCTGATTATATTGTAAAAATTTTCTATAAAATATTGATAAGGGTGACTCTATATCTTTAGAAATGTTAAAAAGTAAGTCTTGTATAGGCTTTGATAATTTAAAAATAAATTCAACATCTAAATCATCGCATAATTTTTTAACAATTTTTTTTGACATCTTTTATATATATATAAAATTTTTAATAAAAGAACTAATAAATAACCTAGAGATAATTAATTATTTAGTAAAATATATGACTAATCTTTTACAATAAAAATAGTTATTACTTTCTAATATAAAAGTCATTTACATCTAATTTTCTTTTTAAATATTTTTATAAAGTAAAGAGAATGGATACAAGATTTTGGGGTAAAGATGGATGGGTTTTTTTACATTCAATTGCTTACAATTATAACAATGAAAATGACCATAATTATAAAACGTTTTTTAAAAGTATTCAACACATTTTACCATGTATTTACTGTCGTCGTTCTTATAAAAAATATATCAAGGAAAATCCTGTTAATACAAAAAATTTACCAAAATGGTTGTATGTTATACATAATCTTGTGAATGATAAACTTCGTGACCAAGGATATGACATACAACCTAATCCTAATTTTAAAGATGTCAATGAGAAATATTCTGATATTAAACTTTGTATAGGGTTTGATTTTATACATTGTATTTTATTCAATTATAATCTTGAAATATCAGAAATTCGTAAAAAAGCTTATCTTGCTTTTTTTAATTCATTAAAAAATATTCTAAATGAAAATAAATATACTGATTATATCACTAAATATCCATTAGAAGAATGTTTAGAAAAAGTTGAAAAATTAAGATCACTTACACCACTTAAGAAATGGGGTCATGATTTAGAAAGATGTATTAAAAAAAGATGTTGTTCATTCAAAAGTCGATGTGACAAAATTGAAAAACATCGTGTTATTAATTGTATCGAAGAAACATGTAGAAAAAGTATTAAAAAATAACTAATAAATGAGTTCTATTTTAATAATTGATATAGATATCCAGAATTTTTCAGATCGATGTGAACAAATTTTTAAAGAAGGTTATCAAGATCCTATTATAACTACAAAAATAGATGATAAAGTATTCAATCAACCTAAATTAGTGTTCAGAAAAGGCGATAAATTTAATCAAAATATTGATATTCAAAAAAAAATGCTAATGATTACAATGAAAAATGTCATTCGATCTCTATCTGTCAGCCAATCATTTTGTGATATAAAAATAATGTTATCAAGTGAAACAGTTAGATTTTTATATAGATCCAATTTAGAAAAAAATGAAATGTCTGGTAAATTTAACTTACGTTCATCATCTATGCATTTCATACTTGACATTGATAAATCATCTATTCAAAATGGTGATGAAGAATCAGCAAATTATATTGAATCATTTGGTACTTTTCATACACATCCTTATGACGCATATGAAAAGTATAACGTATGTATTGCATGGCCGTCTGCAGATGATTATTTTTCATTTTTATACATGTATGGTCTATGTTATTCAGGTTTTCATATAGTTTCTACATTAGAAGGAATTTATTTAATTTCATTACAAAAGTATATTCCACCTCAAAAAGTAATGAAAGATTTTGAAAAATATAAGAAGAAAATTGAATATCATCATGGCATAGATTATCCTGAAACTGATAAATATTGTGATATTAAAAAGAGTCAAATTAATTATAAAAAAATCGATGAATATGTAAAAAAAATTAATAAAATTGGATTTTTTAACCTTGTTTTTGTTAAATGGATTGATTGTAACAAACCAATTCAATTAAGGTATTCTGCAGTTAATAAAAATTGTATAATTTCAGATGAACAAGGTAAATTTTTACAACAAAATCAAAGTGAATAATCATTTATTTAAAATGGCAAGCTCATTTTTAAAATCGCTATTACTACTTGGATTATCGATATTTACAATTTGTGCAAAACAGTCAATAGCTTTCATAGTCTTATCATTTAATACTGACTTTCTATTATAATCAATTTCTTCTCTTTCTTGTTCATCTTTTATATCAGATAAAATATTTTCATATACAACTTGACTTGCTTTCTTTATTGGATCAAATACTTTATCTGTAAATGTACGTGCTTCATAATCTTCTTTTAAATTTCCATTTTCATCAATGTATTTAAACTTTTTTCTACTTACATCTGAGCATGTAAGTAGAACTTTATTATCTTTAGTTTTTATAATATGATCAGTACATAACTGTGCAATCCCTTTTTGTCCAGAAAAAAATACTTGTTCTGTTAAATAATTTTGACACTTTTTTTTAACTTCTTCTGTTGTAAGATTTTCTAAAAAATACTTGTCAGAATAAATATTACGAACATTATTTGTTGTCATTGTTACATTTGTTGTTGTACCAGCTGGTTTATCAATTAATTTTTCAATTGTTGAAAACATCTTATCAAGTTGTATTTTCATTTCTAGAATTTCTTTTTTATGCTGAATCTCCTGTTCTTTTAATTTAAGTTCTTGTTCTTTGATTATTTTTTTTTGTTCTTTAATTAAGGAATGTTGGTCGTCATTATATTTATTTAATTCTTTTTTTTTACAAATTTCAAGGTGTGTATTTAAACTAACATTATTAATAAAAGAAAGATTACAATCTTTACAAATAAATTTTGATTCCATCTCAAGTCCTCTTAATTTTAAACATGCTTTATTATTTGATAAATGTGCTTTTAGATTATACTTTGATTTTAAAACCAATTTACAATGCTCACACTCCATTTTATTTATTTGTCATTATTTAAATTAATTTTGTTAGATTTTGTTAGAATTCTATTAGAAATCTAACAAAATAATTATTATTTGTACCTTTAATGCTTTGATTAATATAATAAATTTTTAAATTCTGTTAGATTTTTTTTAATAAAAATATAATATAAAATATTTTAGTAATTTATATTATATTTTTATATTTAACCTTTAATACTTTATTTTTAAAAATTAAAATTTAAAATAATCCCAAGATTTTATTTTTACGTCAACACACAATAATTGTGTGTTGACGTAAAAAGTTTTTTCAAAATAAAAATTTAAAATATATAGATAATTCTATATATTTAATTAATCATAAATCACATCATCGTCATCATATTCTTCATCTTCTTTTTCTTCAGGAACTTCCTTAATTAATTGTTTAAATTTAATAAGAACTTCATCATATTCATTTGTCCCTTTTTTAACAAATCGATGTCCTAGTAATGAACATGCTTTTTTCCATACAACTGCTGTACGATCTTTATTGGACTTTTCCATATTATCAGAAAGCTCTTTCAAATGAGATAAAGCTCCTTGTGGAATCATCCATACTTTATTAGTCATGTCAAATGTACCCTTACATTTTTTAATCTCATCTTTTAAACTATACGAATTCTTGTCATGAAAAGGGATTAGTTTAGTAGAGTTGACAGACATCACTTTCTTTTTTATTTCTTTTTATTTTAATTTTTAGAATTCATTTTTATTCAAGAGGAGTTTTACATATTTTTTCTAATAAAATTAAGTAAAACATCTAATGATTGACAATCAAATTTATTGTACGCTAAAATACTCTCTAATATTTTATGATCGCGTGTTTCATAGTACTCGCTTCCTAAGAATAGTGCGTCTACTCCATTACAACATTCTTCAGGTGGTAAATCAATCTTTATCAAGTTTAAATTTTTTAGAGCATGAATATAACTTTTTAATTTGAAATTTTTACATCCTTTGATAAATACATTTCCCTCATAAAATACTTTATACAAATCCACCCATAACATAGGAAGAGATAAATTGTATTTTTTACAAGCTTTGTTCCAAAAATTATCTTCAGCATACCAATACCATATTTTAGGTTTACCCATATTGGACCAGTATTGATAAAATGAATATACAAGTTTTTTTTCTGATTCATGAGAGATAGAATCTGCTAAAAAATAAGTATATTTTTTATGATACCATACACCAATTAAATAAATGGTTGATTCTTCACCTTCATCGACATTTCCCTTATCAATGAATGAGTCAAACATTTCATCTAGTGACTGAACGTTGTTCATTATAGGTGATCTCCATTCAAATAAATCATGTATAATTTTTTTAGGATAAATTGGTACAATTTCATCACGATTTATTTTAAATAAAAGATCAATTTTTTCAAAATAAGATTTATTTACTCCTAATAGGTTAGTATCAAAATTTTGATCTTTCCATGAATAAATTTTATCATTTGTTTTATCAAGTAAATTATATCGATGTTTTATAGAACATTGCCAAAATTCTGTAATTTCTCCAAAGTAATCTGCTATCATTTTTTTTTCTTTAGTGTAAAGAGGATTATTATTTTTCATATTAGGTAAAAGTCTTGGTATAAGATCGTTATCGTTCCATTTATAAATATTTTTTCGAAGATCTTGTAACCATTCCAATCCTTTATAAAAAAGTTGAGAAATATCTTTATCAAAATAAACATGACCGATATTCGGATTTTTTCCAATTATAAAAGAACAACATGGCATTGTTCCCTGTATATCTGCTAAAATTTTTGAATAAACATAAAGCTGTGTTTTATATATTTTAGTTCGATTAATATTTAATAAAGTTTGATTTGTTTTATCAAAATGTAGACTAGAATATTTTATCTCAATAGGAATATAGTAATATGATCCGAAAATAGATTCTTCTTGTGCTACATCAATATCAAAATATTTTTTTATATAATCACTACGTACAAGAATATCTGGTATTCCTCTTAGATCATTTTTTTCGCTTACAATAAAAGGACTATAAAGAAAACTATCACCACGTTTCATTGCATCTTCTGTTCTTTTAAAATCTATTTCTTGATGATAATCATCGTATTCACGACTTGTATTAAGACTTGACATTTTTACTAATTCTAGATTGTTTTTTTTACGTAATTTATCTATTATAATTGCTTCATGATGAATTCCTTTATTAAAAAGTGATTGAAATGGATGAGGTTCATCTTTTTTAGGCAATACAATAGAAAGCCAATCGCATAAAGGATCATTGCATATAAAATTTTCAAATTCAGTTGCAGAAATATAAGGTGATATTTTTTTCTTATTTTTTTTAATATTTAATATATGCCATAAGGACATTTTATAAAAATTTGAATATTTAAACAATAAATAAAACTTAAAAATAAAATTTTATTTAAATATGACATTAGTTTCTTCTTTTTTTAGTAATGTAAATAAAATAAAAGATAGAAATATAGATGATTATATGATGCATGGTATATCATTATTAAAGGCTAATATTCCAAAAATAATTTTTGTTGATAAAGATATGTATGATCGTATAAAATTATTTGAAAATGAGTATACAAAAATTATTTTAACAAAAAAGGAAGATATATATTTATATAATTACATAAATGAAATAACAGATTTTAATATCCATTCAACTAACCCATTAAAAGATACTATAGAATATATTTTAATTATGTGTAATAAAACTGAAATACTTCGTAAAGCAATAGAATTAAATCCATTTAATACAAATCAATTTATATGGGTAGATTTTGGTATAAAACATGTTTTTACTTGTAATGAAAATGATTTTCAAATAAAAATAGAAAATTTAAAAAATAAGTATTATGAAAATGTTAGAATAGCGAATATTTGGAATCCTAATAGTATGTATAAAATTGATATTTTTAAAGATATAACTTGGTATTTTGCTGGAGGTGTTTTTGGTGGAAAAAATGAGTCTTTAATAATTTTTGCAAACCATGTAAAAGATTTTTGTATTAATATAATTAAAGAAAAACATACAATTATGTGGGAAGTTAATATTTGGTTTTTAGTATATAAAATATACCCTGAATTATTTAATTTATATCAATCAGATCATAATCATACAATTATAGATAATTATTAAGAATTTTTTTTACATTTATAAAAATGTAAAAAAAGTTAAAAGTTAAATATTAAACAATTAATAAAATGTATAATATTTCACATTTTGATACAGATAATGCTATTATAGATTTTACAAAAAATTTTACAAGTAATCAAGAAAAAAAAAACTTTTATGGACAAACTGGACCTACTGGACCGTCAGCTGGACCAATTGGTCCTACTGGACAAACTGGTTTTACTGGTCCTACTGGTCAGCAAGGCAGACCAGGTTTTAGCTTTACTGGACCTACTGGACCTGCTGGTTCTGGATCTGGATCTGGTACTGGTTTTACTGGTCCTACTGGTCAACAAGGGTCTACTGGACAACAAGGATCTACTGGACAACAAGGATCTACTGGACAAGGATCTACTGGACAACAAGGGTCTACTGGACAACAAGGACCTACTGGACAACAAGGACCTACTGGGCAACAAGGACCTACTGGGTCTACTGGACAAACTGGTTCAATTGGTGAAACTGGACAACTTGGTCCAACTGGGTCTACTGGACAAACGGGGTCAACGGGACAAACTGGGTCAACAGGACAAACTGGTCCTACTGGGCCTACTGGTCAAACTGGACCTACTGGTCAAACTGGACCTACTGGTCAAACTGGACCTACTGGTCAAACTGGACCTACTGGTCAAACTGGACCTACTGGTCAAACTGGACCTACTGGACCTACTGGTCAAACTGGATCTACTGGTCAAACTGGACCTACTGGTCAAACTGGATCAACTGGCGAAACTGGACCTACTGGACAAACTGGGCCTATTGGGCCTACTGGTCAAACTGGACAAACTGGACCTACTGGTCAAACTGGACCCACTGGACAAACTGGACCCACTGGACAAACTGGTTCTACTGGACAAACTGGATCCACTGGACAAACTGGACCCACTGGACAAACTGGACCCACTGGACAAACAGGTCCTACTGGACAAACAGGTCCTACTGGACAAACTGGACCCACTGGACAAACTGGTCCTACTGGACAAACAGGTCCTACTGGACAAACTGGACCAACTGGAGAAACTGGTTCTACTGGACAAACAGGACCTACTGGACAAACAGGACCTACTGGACAAACAGGTCCTACTGGACAAACAGGACCTACTGGACAAACAGGTCCTACTGGACAAACAGGTCCTACTGGGCAAACAGGTCCTACTGGACAAACAGGTCCTACTGGCGAAACTGGTTCTACTGGACAAACAGGACCTACTGGACAAACAGGTCCTACTGGACAAACAGGACCTACTGGGCAAACAGGTCCTACTGGACAAACAGGTCCTACTGGACAAACAGGTCCTACTGGACAAACAGGTCCTACTGGGCAAACAGGTCCTACTGGTCAAATTGGACAAACAGGCTCTACTGGTGAAAATGGACAAACTGGACCCACTGGTTCTATTGGTCAAACAGGTTCTACTGGTCAGATTGGTCCTTCTGGTGAAACTGGTTCTATTGGACAAACAGGCCCTACTGGTCTACAGGGTAGACCAGGAGTTGGTTTTACAGGTCCTACTGGTGAAATAGGTCCTATTGGACAAACTGGTTCTAGTGGACAACAAGGTCCTACCGGTGAAGTAGGCTCTACTGGTCAAACTGGTTTTACTGGACAAACTGGTCAAACAGGTCCTACTGGACAAATTGGATTAACAGGGCAAACAGGTCCCACTGGTCAAACAGGTCCCACTGGTCAAACAGGTCCCACTGGTCAAACAGGTCCTACTGGTCAAACAGGTCCCACTGGACAAACAGGTCCCACTGGACAAACAGGTCCTACTGGACAAACAGGTCCTACTGGTCAAACAGGTCCTACTGGTCAAACAGGTCCTACTGGTCAAACAGGACCCACTGGTCAAACAGGACCCACTGGACAAATAGGACCAACTGGACAAATAGGACCAACTGGACAAACTGGTTTTACTGGACAAACAGGATCCACTGGTGAAACTGGTCCTACTGGACAAACTGGTCCTACTGGGCAAACTGGTTCTACAGGACAAACTGGTCCTACTGGGCAAACTGGCTCTACAGGACAAACTGGTTCTACCGGACAAATAGGTCCTACTGGACAAACTGGTCCTACTGGACAAACTGGTCCTACTGGACAAACAGGTTCTACTGGTCAAACTGGTCCTACTGGACAAACAGGTCCTACTGGACAAACTGGTCCTACTGGACAAACTGGTTTTACTGGACAAACAGGTCCTACTGGACAAACAGGTCCTACTGGACAAACTGGTCCAACTGGTCAAACTGGTCCTACTGGCGAAACTGGTCAAACTGGTCCTACTGGTCAAACTGGTTCTACTGGGCAAACTGGTCCTACTGGGCAAACTGGTCCTACTGGACAAACTGGTCCAACTGGTCAAACTGGTCCAACTGGACAAACAGGTCCTACTGGTCAAACTGGTCCTACTGGACAAACAGGTCCTACTGGACAAACAGGTCCTACTGGTCAAACAGGTCCTACTGGTGAAACTGGTCCTACTGGTCAAACAGGTCCTACCGGGAAAACAGGTTCTACTGGACAAACAGGTCCTACTGGACAAACTGGTCCTACTGGACAAACTGGTTCTACTGGACAAACAGGTCCTACTGGACAAACAGGTCCAACTGGACAAACAGGTCCTACTGGTGAAAAAGGACAAACTGGACCAACTGGTTCTATTGGCCAAACAGGTTATACTGGTCAGATTGGTCCTTCTGGTGAAACTGGTTCTATTGGCCAAACAGGTCCTACTGGTCAACAGGGTAGACCAGGAATTGGCGTTACAGGCCCAACTGGCGAAACAGGACCGACTGGACAAACAGGCCCAACTGGACAAACAGGACCGACTGGCGAAACAGGATCTACTGGTGAAAAAGGTCCAACTGGACAAACAGGATCAACAGGACAAACAGGATCAACAGGACAAACAGGTCCAACTGGACCCACTGGACAAACAGGACAAACAGGTCCAACTGGACCCACTGGACAAACAGGACCCACTGGACAAACAGGACCCACTGGACAAACAGGGCCTACTGGTCAAACAGGTCCTACCGGACAAACAGGACCCACTGGACAAACAGGACCCACTGGACAAACAGGACCTACTGGACAAACAGGACCAACAGGACAAACAGGTCCAACCGGACAAACAGGACCTACAGGACAAACAGGTACAACCGGGCAAACAGGTCCAACAGGACAAACAGGATCTACTGGTGAAACAGGTCCTACTGGGCAAACAGGACCTACTGGGCAAACAGGACCTACTGGGCAAACAGGACCTACTGGTGTTACAGGATCTACTGGGCAAACAGGACCTACTGGTGTTACAGGACCTACTGGACAAACAGGACCTACTGGGCAAACAGGACCTACTGGTGTTACAGGTCAAACTGGACATACAGGTCCACTAGGCACAGGTCCAACTGGATTTACTGGTGTTACAGGTCCAACAGGGAATACAGGTCCAACAGGGAATACAGGTCCAACTGGATTTACTGGTGTTACAGGTCCAACTGGTTTTACTGGTCCACTAGGAACAGGTCCAACTGGATTTACTGGTTTCACAGGTCCAACTGGTTTTACTGGTCCACTAGGCACAGGTCCAACTGGTTTTACTGGTTTTACTGGTTTCACTGGTCCAACTGGTTTTACTGGTCCACTAGGCACAGGTCCAACTGGTTTTACTGGTTTCACTGGTGTTACAGGTCCAACTGGTTTTACTGGTCCATTAGGCACAGGTCCAACTGGGTTTACTGGTTTCACTGGTGTTACAGGTCCAACTGGTTTTACTGGTCCATTAGGAACAGGTCCAACTGGGTTTACTGGTTTTACTGGTGTTACAGGTCCAACAGGGGATACAGGTCCAACAGGGAATACTGGTCCAACAGGGAATACTGGTTTCACTGGTGTTACAGGTCCAACTGGGTTTACTGGTCCATTAGGAACAGGTCCAACTGGGTTTACTGGTTTTACTGGTGTTACAGGTCCAACTGGGTTTACTGGTCCATTAGGCACAGGTCCAACTGGATTTACTGGTTTTACTGGTGTTACAGGTCCAACTGGGTTTACTGGTCCATTAGGAACAGGTCCAACTGGGTTTACTGGTTTCACTGGTGTTACAGGTCCAACTGGGTTTACTGGTCCATTAGGAACAGGTCCAACTGGATTTACTGGTGTTACAGGTCCAACTGGGTTTACTGGTCCACTAGGCACAGGTCCAACTGGGTTTACTGGTTTTACTGGTGTTACGGGTCCAACTGGGAATACAGGTCCATTAGGCACAGGTCCAACTGGTTTTACTGGTTTTACTGGTCCAACTGGTCCAACTGGTTTTACTGGTCCATTAGGAACAGGCCCAACTGGTGAAACAGGACCTACTGGACAAACAGGACCTACTGGCTATACAGGTCCTACCGGTGTTACCGGGTCAACAGGTCCTACTGGTTTTACTGGTCCATTGGGAACAGGTCCAACGGGTGTTACTGGATTTACAGGTCCAACTGGTGTTACTGGTCCAACTGGGTTTACTGGTCCAACTGGTGTTACAGGTCCAACTGGTGTTACAGGTCCAACTGGGTTTACTGGTCCAACTGGTTTTACTGGTCCAATTGGTTTTACTGGTCCAATTGGTTTTACTGGTCCAATTGGTTTTACTGGTGTTACTGGTCCAACTGGGTCACCACCTAATATGCAAAACTTACAATCCTATGGCAACGGATTTAATACAAGTTCAGCCTCAACTATTATAACATCTACTACTGATTGGGTAGGATCCTCATTTGGCAATTTCACATCTATTACAGATGTATCAGGGAATCGTCAAAACGGATTAGGGATTGGTATTGACGACACAGGCAACACGTGGATGTTGTCAGTAAAACCATCTTTCAGTTGGAAAGCATTCAATCAAGTAGCAAATAATTATAATTTTTATACTAATACAGTTGGTGCGACAAATCCTGTGGTTGCTATTGATGCAAACGGTAAAACAACTATTAAAAACACATTACTATTATCTAAAGACGTCTCAGCAATTGGCGATACGAGTTTGATGATTATTTTTGAGAATACTTATCAAGATTACTATGACTTTATGTGTGGATATTATCGTAATTCTATTGGTGAAGGTACTTTTACCGTTCGTGGTGGTACAGGCTCCTATACAGCAGCAAGTAATTTGATGACTGTTTTAGGGAATGGTTTCGTCGGTGTCAATGGTGTGAGTACTCCCGCTTATGCTCTTGATACTGGGAACAGCTCTGTAGGTGCTTCCAGTATGACATCTAATGTAGCGATAACAATGACAACAGGGTCAAGCACCTATCCCTTTACAGTCTATTGCGGTAGTGATGGTACAATGAATCTAAACCAATCGTTTGGTGGATTTAACAGTATATCTCAAAAGAATCCTTTGACATCTATTGGGGTAGGTTCCGTATGGTACTTTGGAACATTATTTACACAGAGCAGTCTTCCAGGTCAAACAAGTGCTGGTTTGAATATAGGATATTCAAATACATTGGATGGTTCGTATATTGTTTCTCTATCACCTTCTATAGCTTGGAAAGACTTATCTATAAATGCTAATATTACATATTTTTATATTCAAGGTACTTTAGCAGGCTACGTGAATTCTGGTGGATTTGTTAATGTATCTGATGAAAATGAAAAAATTAATATTAGTGAATTATCTACTACAAAATCATTGGAAATTATTTTAGGATGTAAACCTAAAAAATTTCAACGTAAAATTCATCAAATTTATGATGAAAAAACGAAAAGCTATATAAATGACCCTCTTATTCCTAGTGATAGTATCATAAGAAATAAATATTATAGTGGTTTAATTGCTCAAGATATTCAACCAATTTTTCCTGAGTGTTTAAGCACATGGAAACAAATTCAAGTTACAGGAAGCCCAAACAGGTATGGTATAAATTATACAGATTTTATAACACATTTAATTGGCTCAACACAAGAAATTGTAAAGACATTAAATTCAGATTATATTTCTATAGGATATCTTGGAACAGGATCTACTGGCAGTATTATATTGAATGCATCAGGAAAGCCTTTATATGGAACAGGACCAACAGGTGGTTTCTATGTAGCACCAATTGGATCATACTTAGGATCAACAGGTCCATTCACATTATTGGCATATGGAGCAGATAAACAAATTGTGAGTGTAACAGGAATAGTATTGACAAATATGGGAATTGGATGGACTGGACAAACAGGTCCTACTGGACAAACAGGTCCTACTGGACAAACAGGTCCTACTGGACAAACAGGTCCTACTGGACAAACAGGTCCTACTGGACAAAC
>Ga0209107_10001129_pt1 | contig 14845 bp, 18 predicted proteins | sample LakErihyJuly2011_2_FD_187460 | JGI IMG/M metagenome (GOLD analysis project Ga0209107, IMG submission 187460) | Freshwater microbial communities from dead zone in Lake Erie, Canada - CCB hypolimnion July 2011 (SPAdes) (version 2) | ecosystem: Environmental > Aquatic > Freshwater > Lentic >... | reverse complement strand
CATCTTCATCACTTATATTAATAACAATCCCATTTTCATTGGTAAATGTAACTGTTCGCCCTGCCGTTACAACTTGCTGTAAGGTTGGGGTTGCTGGAATGTCAGTTGTTAAGGCTATCGTTCCTGATGCGTCGGGTAAATAATGGTCTCTAATTGCAGTTAAAGCACTTGTGTATAAATTAGATTGGATTAAATTTGTTTTATGTAACTGTATAAACCCATCTTCAATAACAAATAATTTGTGACCGTCAGCATCTTCAATATGAAAATTACCGTCTGTAAAATGTATTGAACCATAATTATCATTTGGCTCATCGTACAAAAATATTTCATTTACCAATAAATCTTCCGAACCCAAATCAAGGTTTTGAGTTGCCCCTATATATGGAACTAAACTATTTAAAGATGCTGTTAAACCATTTGCTAATAAAATATCGTTTGCAGTTCCCCCCAATTTTACAAAGCTACTAGCCGTTAACGGGTTTGTTGTTGTCGATCCAGCATCGGTAACTTGTTGCAAATTTTGAGAAACTTCAATAGGTATCTCAACCGCTATTTGCCAATGGTCTGAAAGTGACATAATTGCGTTTAATTCTTCCGTACACACAATATCGGGAAATCCATTTATGTTTAAAAAAGTACCCGCACCGCATAAAAAGAAAGAAGGATTAACCGGCACATCTGGCAGTTGTTGTCCATCTGTTACTGAAATAGGCAAATAACCAACTCCAGAACCAGCCTCTATTGCATTTGATACAAAGGTAACTAAGTCTTGAATTGTTGCTCTTTTTAATTCGGCATTTACTTCGTGAGGAATGTTATCCGTTAAATTTAAAGGAGCATCGGCAAGTTGTCCAACTCTTATGGTTGTTATAGTATTTGGATCTATCATAATTTCATAATTTTTAACTGAATTATGTAAGGTTGCATATTTTTGTTTAAACCACTAACGCCAACGGTTGAGGTTGTTAATGTTTCAAATCTTGTTTCAACATCTGGATTTGAACCAAATCTTATGTCTTTGTTATTAGATACGTCTCCAAGTGCGCCAACGGTATGGCTATGTGCTACAACAACGGCATCTTTTGAACCTCCAAAACCTCCAATCGTATTGTAATTTATACCATATCCCAAAGATACTAAACCATCTTCGCTTACCGTTCCATTATTACCATTACAAATTGCAAAGCCTTGACATAAAAGTCTACCTAAACCAGTGGCGTCAAAATTAGTGTCAATATAAGCCTGATTTACATTTAATGTTTTAATTTCATATTGTAATGCTCCTGTATTTAAAGTAAGTAAATCTGCAATTTGTTGTAATGTACATCGAAATAAATCGGTGCCTTGCTCTATTGCAATTTTATCTGTCAAAGTCGGAGTTGACGGTACTAATTCGCCAACTCTTATTGTTGTTATTTCTGCTGGATTTATTGCCATTTTATACTTCTTTTGTTTTTATAATAAAGTTTGCCGTTGTATCGGTTGTAAGGATAACTTCAGGATTACCATTGTTTAATACTGTTTCGCCTAGCGTGGTAACTTTTGGCTCTCCATAACCAATCATTGACCCGGTAAAGGTTAAAAAATCTCCAACCGCAGAAGCCTCCGAAAGTTCATTTATATAGCATTTCCCATAATCAACTATTGGAAATATCGTACCTTGTATTTTCCAATCTAAAAGCTGTTTATTTCTTTTTAACAATTTTAATTTATCATAACTTAAAAGAATAAATGAACCCCCGGCAACAGTTGTATTAACTTGCAAACCATCAAAACTTATTGAATAAGATTGATTTAATGGTCTTGAAGTCGCCCAACCGTCATTATCTCTTGTCGTTGTTGATAACATTTCAGAACTTTCGGATATACTATTGCTAGTAAGGCAACCCACTGGCATATAGTTACCGTTGATTTTTACAAATAATACCCTATCTTCTCCGTTTGTAAATTCCATAATTCAAAGATATAAAAATTATCCTTTAATTGTAGGTTTGATTGTATTATTTCCGTAATCTTTATCAAGTGAGTATTGTAGATCTCCCAAATCGCTATTATAAAACTGTGTTAATTTTCCGTTTATCTTATTAGTTTGAATGTCATAACTATATTCTGTAAACATAAATAACCCTAAAACGTTGTTAATTGTTACTACGGATAAATAAGGAATTTGTCCAAAGATACCACCACTAAAAACTTTTATTGGATTTGGCTGTATTCTTAAATCGTCTTCTGCGCTTATTCTCAAAAGTGGATAACTTTCAAATTTATTCTTTCGGCTCCAAAATTTAGTTGCCGTAAAATTATCGTCTTTGTAAATAGTTCCAATTAAAGAAGTAGTACCATCGCCATTAAAAACCGTTTGATTTTCTTTTGTGATTGAACTTGGAGGGGATTTTCTAGATACTGTATGAAATTCTCCAACAACTCCAGAAGCCTGAGCAATTAATTCCGTAACGTCGATTTTTGTTATTTCAACTAACTCCTGAAATGTAGAAATTGCTAAAGATACTGGTCTACATATTGTTAATATAATTGTACAATCATTTATGACCGGTTGTGTTGTAAAAGTAAAATTTGATGTGTTATTAAATCCTCCAAAGCTTCCAGCAGTTCCCTTAAAAAAAACATTTGGATCTGTTGTCCAAACTCCATCGGCATTCATATACTTACCATCGCTTGTTTCTAATTTAAACCTTACATAATGTTTTCCCCCAGTTGTAAATACGTCTGTATTTAATTTTAAAACGTCTCCTGCCTTTGCCGTAAATAAGTTTGATTCAATAATATCTATTACTGGAACTGGTCCAACTGTGGTTGTATCTGAAATTAAAATTAAACCTTGTGTATCTAACGGATCATTAACGATATAAGTTGAACTTATTACAGTCCAATTTGGAAATACTAAACTTGTGTTATGTGTTAAATTTTTGTTTAATATTAAGCCGTCCAAAAAGCCATACTCATAATTTAAACGATAGGCACTAATTGCACCCTTCATTTCAATTTGTTGATTTCCATCGCAATGGTGCGGATAAAAGTTATCAATTTGCGAACCTAAAACCTTTGTTAAATTCTTTGTAAAAGTTGCGTTTGTTTCCTGATTGATAAAAGTTACATAACCATTTAAAACTAAATCGTTTGGTCTATAAACATACCACTGCCCATCCTCTTGTGTAATAACTCCAGAAAATAAATTTAAAACCGAAGTTAAAACCTCGTTGCAATCCATTATAACGGGATCGTTTTCTGCTTTTATAAATCGCTCTGAATTTACATAAACATTTTTTAAAATATTTGTGCCAGTGTAACCGTTGTATTCTATTTCAATGCTAGTATTAATTTGCATTACTAAGCCAGTACGATTAAGGCATCCTTTTATAACATCGTACATTGAAAGTCTCCCTGTAAAAGTTAAACCGTTATTTTGTACAAAAGACAAATCTTTTAACAATCCTAATCCGTCAACTGATTCAACGTTTACAAGCCATTCATCATTGACATAACTTTGTTGTATTCCATCGGGTTTAATATATCCTTTAAAAATAATTTGATTATTTTTAGAAAGCTCTGTTTTATATGTAAACTCATCTGCTAATCCAAACTCGTCAAATGTAAGTGCGGAATTAGCTTCCAAAGACAAACTTATTCCTGTTCCTCGAATTGGCTCTAAAATTGTTTCAACACTTCCCTTATTTATTGTTATAGCGCCAAATATTTCAGTTGAAAAACCTAAATAGTTTTTTTGTAAAATATTCAAACGGTAATCTCCATAAATTAGAAAATACTTTAAATTTAAAAAGTTAGGCTCAACTTCGGATTGAGTAATTATAATGTTTGCATTTATTGTAGCACTTACAACTATATCTACATCTGCGTTAATAAGCACTTCAATAGTATTTCCAACAATATTATAATCAATCGCGCTATTAACATAAAACGCGCGTAAATGCGCCAAAGTTATTGTCAAAGTTTCGGCTAGGTTTGCACCAACTGCTACAATATTAACCGTTTGAGTTGTTCCTGTTGGTCTAAAATTTATCTCGCAATCAATAACCCCACTATTGTAAGGTATATTAATTCCATTTGCTTTAATGTTATAACTCCAACCCACTCCGGTCGTGATGGGTTGCGCTGAAAAAGATATTATTATTTTTTTTGCCATTATAATCCTATTTGACCTCCAAGCCTTCTATTTGCGTTTAGTGTATTACTTAAAACCCCGATTAACTTTTGCCCTGCTATTTCAAAAACAACCGTTCCACTCCCAGAACTTGTAGAACTAAAGCCACCAGTGGTGCTCGAAAAGTTTGAGTTTGAGCCTCCGCTAGTTTGAGCCTTACGACTTCCACCGCTAGAAGAGAAAGCCCCTATCGCACCTCCAGCAGCTTTTAAGGCAACACCAACCGCAATGGCTGCAATACCCGCACCAATAGAAACTGGTCCGCCTGTTAAAATAGCTAAGTCTAAATTTCCTTTTAATACTGCTAGTGTTCCGTATTTTATTAATAAGCCTCCCATTTCAGATAAAAAATTTCCTAAACTTTGTAAAAGACTTTGACCAATAGCACTTAAAACATTTCCACCAGTTGCTAAAGCTTCTCCAATTACAGATCCTAAATTTCCAAATGTTGATGCAATACTATCTTGAATAAGTGCGTTAGCGCTTTCATTAAATTGCATCATTAATTCAGTAACTCTCATCAACTCATCTGAAATTGGTTGAACTATTGAGCCAGAAACAAAACTCATTGCGGTTGTAATTGTACCCGGTAAAGTTTTAACTTTATTGCCAAACTCGTCAACTTGACCATTAAAAACGGCAACACTATTTAAGTCAAATAAAGGTGCTGAAATTAAATTACTTTGTACTCCAGAAACTTGTGGAGTGTTAAATACTTCTTTTTGCTTTGCTTGTTTAGTATCGCCAAAGAAATTAAATTTAAAATCTTTTGAAATTTTTGCAGCGTCAGTTTGAAATTTTTTGGCAATCGCCAAACTTTTATTTGCTGCGGTTTCATTGATTTTAACTTCTTCTTCTTGTCTTAATTTAGCTTGGTTTGCTAAGTTTTGTTGTTTTTTTTCGTATTGCTCTTTACTACGAGTTTGGCTTAAGTCAGCGTCTAAAAATGCGCTTGTAAATTCGCTTAATTTTTTAACTCTACTTTTTTCAGCTTCAAGTTGTGCCTTTGCTGCGTCCTCAAGTGCTAAATTTGCAGCAGCTTTGTAAAGTGTCATTTTTACATAAGCATCTCCATTTTTTACTAACTCTTGCTCAACCTCGTCCAAAGTTTTAACGATACCAGTGGTTTTGCCCATTGTTTCATTATAATGCTCAACTACTTTATTTTTATTTAAAAATCCTTGTTTTGCTAACTCAACTTCGGTAGTAAGTTTATTTACATTTGTGACAGCCTCTTGTACCCCTTTATCATTAAAAGCCTCATCTTGTACTCTTTTCATTGCTGAAGCTAAAGAGTCTCCTTTACCAGTTAATTTGTCAAAAACATCACCAATACTTAATCCTTGTTGACTCATTACAGTAAACGCAGTTGTAACCAATGAAACTGCTAATAAAACTCCTCCAACTCCAGTCAATGAACTTGCTAAAGCTTTAAATGCGCCTCCAGCCGAGCCAGTTTGTTTTACTAAATATCCAAACTGCTCTGCTGTGTTTGTTATATTATTTCCAATTCCAATAATACCATAAGGAGCGTCCTGAGCAATTCGAGAAAATGCGGTCAAAGCCGAACCACCGTTGGCAGTCTGTTTGCCAAAGTTTGTCATTGACGTGCCAGTTGATGTCAAAGCAGCACCAGTGTCTTTTGTAGTAGTTTTAAGGTCGCGAAGTGTGTTTTTTACATCCTTTATTTGCGCGTTTATTTCAGTGGTATCAAGTCCGACTTTTAAACGCTCAACTTTCAATTTTGAAAGCTCTTTTAAGTCATACTCAACCTCTTTTATTTTTTTTGAAAAGTCGCTTATGTCTGCGCCAATTCCGACTTCAAGCTTATTTCCTGCCATTTTTTATATTCTTTTATAAAAATTTCTTTTTGTACTTCTGTAACTCCGTAACTTGCCTTTTTATCATTTGTAAGCGGAAACAAAGACTCTTTTCTTTTTGCCATTTTTTTAGTGTCTAAATGTGGCGCAATGTAAATAATCCACATTATTTCCCTGATTTTAGAATATTCTGTCAACTCCATTCTTTTAAACGCAAAGAGGCGGATTTGAAACTCTGCCCACGTCATTTCGTAAACCGCATCCAAATCCGCCACTCGTAACTCTCCTATTGCAAATGAAATTACATCCTCCTGCCAATTTATTTCTTTGTCACCTTTTTTTTTACCTCTATAGATTGCGGAACATCTTTGGTCATTGATTGCAAAAACGCATTTGAAAACTGCTCAACTTCTGCTCCGTTTATTCCGCCAGCCTCATCAATCCACTCCGCAACATCCCACGCATCAAAATCAACTGTCAATCCGTTTCTTTGATAATTAAAAAGTATGGAACAATACATTAACTCTGGAACAGCCTTAAAAGGATTGCTTTGTAAAAACTCCATAACATCTGAAATCTTAATATTGTTTTTTTCTAAAAACATACCAATAAAACCAATTCCAAAATGAAAGTCTCTATTTTGACCTCCTAAAAATAATGTTATTTTTTTCATAAATTAGTCGTTTGGATCAGTAAGCAAAATCGCTCCGTCTCCGTCCAATGTCAAAGAAAATGTACTTAATTCGTCTCCTGCTCCTTGTGTTAAAGCTAAGTCTGTTATTAAAGCACTTCCATAATATTTTGTAGAGGTTGCGTTAGTAATGTCAGTATCAATTTTCCAATCAATTAATTGTTTTGCTTGTTGCAACAAAAACAAAGCATCGTGAGACTTTTTAGCAGTATCTCCTCCAGCGGTTGTAGTGTCGATGTACTCGCCTTCCGCATCAATAGTATAGCTAAACATTCCAGCTTGTTTTTTAACAACACCAGGAAAGCATTTAGTTTGTGATTCAATTACCGAAACAGCAGTATTTAAACCATTTGAGGTCAAACACGCTATCGGTTTCCATGTAGTTTGGTAAATGTATAAGATACCACTTTCGCCTTTTAATGCCATAATATTTTATTTTTAAGTTTTAATTTTATTTCAAAGATAGTAATTTATTTTAATTCTATGATAATTCGAATAAAATTTCTATAAACGTTTTGCGTTTGCGAAATATTATCTAATCCATCTGGGAACTCAAAGCGTCTATTTACAACTTCATAACCGGTTACATTTATATTTTCAACTAGCTGAAATATTACATTTTCCATATCATCAACTTTTAATCTTGATCCAGTATTTCCCGCGCCGTTATAAATTGTAACAATATCTAAAAGAGTGTAACTTATCCAACGATAATTGCATTTAGTTGCTTTGTTTATTTCTTTTGATTGAGTTGAAATTATCACGTATTCGGTTGGGTTTTTGTTTCCAGTGAGTTGCATATCAAAGCACTCGTATTCATCGCTTACGAGGTCAAAAATTGCCTTGCGTACATATTTACTAGGATTTAACATTACCGTATTTTTTAAGTGCCTTTTTAAGCGTTTCTAAATATAAATTTCTACCAAATATTAAAGATGGGTACATGTAAGGACGAGCCGAAAGATTAACTTGCTTTATTCCTTTACCTTTCCACGTAATTGCAATATCTTTTAACTCTTCGGGAACGCTTACAAGTCCTCCTGTACCAAACTCTACATAGGCAGCATAAGGAGCACCAGCTACAACTGTATAAGAAGTTTCGGTAACCTTAAACGAATTTATTGATTGACCTAATTTACCAAAGTTTGCCGGTGCTAATATTTTAGCTTTTTCCTCCATTTTTTGAGCAGTAACCATTGTAATTCCTGCAATCAATTCTTCTGCCTCTTTTGCGTTTGCACGAAGTTCAGAAATAACAGCATTTATACCTTTTATACTCATATCCTTTGCGTTGCCATTATTTCAATATCAATATTATTTAAATCTAAATTTAAAATAGAATTGATATTGTAAATCAAACCATTGTACTTTATAAAATTTACCTTTTCGTTAAAATCAATATCGTAACGGTTTCTAATGGTAAATATAGTTTCTACAAAGTTATCATTTTGCCCCTGTTCATTTCTTACATAAGCTCTTCTAGTCGATACATTTGCCCAAACTGAATACACAAGAGCACTTGATACGGTAGAGCCTCCAAAACCGTCAGGAATTGTTGTAGTTGCCCAAATACCAATTGCCTTTGTATATTTTCTACTTAACATTATATAAATCGTCTGTTTACGTCAATAGCTTCCATTACCGATAAAGGTATTAAAGTGCTATTAACTTGTTTCTCACTTTCGTAAAACCATACTTTGATAAGTTGCAAAGCTGCGTCAATCAATTCGTTTGGAATAGCTGCCAAAGTTGTATAACCTATATTTAAAGTTACAAAACTATTTACAGTTGGCACAATAGAATAAAGAGGTCTATTGACTATCGCAGAGTTTATAGTATTGATTGGATAATCATAAACTTTTACACTTTGAACCAAAGCGCAATCCTGATAATACACTTTATCTCTAGTTTTAAAAATATGATTTGTTCTCTTTTCTATAAAAGATAAAGAGGAATTTATCATACTAATAATTTCGTCATCGGTTTCGGTTTGCCCGGCATCAACTTTCAAATATAGCTTTGCACGTTCTAAACTAATAACATCGGTGTAATTAGTCATTATTTTTTAGGTTTTTTGATTTCTTTTACTAAATTGTAAAATAACATATCGGAAGCATCTTCGTCTGAAAGTTCAATCGTGTCTCCAACTTCGTAATTTTTTTGTTCGGAATTTTTGAAAAATGCTTTTAAAACTTCGTATTTCATAATAATATATTTTATAGTTAATAAGTCAAAGATATAAAAAAACCCTTTACAAAATGCAAAGGGTTTAATTTTTTAATAATCAAACTACTATACGGCAGTAAAGTCTCCGTAAATTATTGCAGCTGGTTGTTGAACAGCAAGTCCAACTTGTGCCTCAATTCTAGCAGTAATGTTATTGTTTACAAAGTTAGATCCTTCAGTTTCGCTAAATTCCAAAGATAATCCTTGAGTAACAATTTTATTTACTCTTGACCAGTCTCCAACATAGTACTTATTAGCAGCTACCCAATTCGCTCTAAAAATAGCAATTCCGTTAATACGTAATTGCCCATTGTCTAAAGTTACAATACCCGGTAAACCGTAACCAGCTCCAGTTGATTTCTCAATTTTAAGAATATCCCAATAGTCAGCAGGTCTTACCACAATTCCATTAGCGGCAAAGTTCAAACCTTCAAGAGTTGCTACTTCATTCATAAGCATTTCAATCTTATTTTTTCCTGTAATGATTTGCGTTGATGCAGTTGCAGCGGCAGCCAATACAGTATTAAAAATAGAGTTTTCAGCTTTTGCATAATCTCTTCTCAAAGCGTTTGGAATAAAAGAAGTCAAGAATGGCAAGTTATTAGCCATTTTTTTAGAGTAACGAGCAAAACCAGCAATAAAGTTAGTAACTAAATCAACCATGGTCAAATCGTAATCAATTTGAGATTTAGAACTTCCTTCTGTTTGAGCAGAAATAGAACCCTCACCACCAGTTTCTCTTGGGTAAGTGTAAGTACCACCATCAATAGTAACAGACCCTACTAAGTCAGAAACATTTAATAATTGACTTGGAACAGCAATAACATCATTGCTATATACTCTTGGTTGGTCACCAGTAAGACTTCCGCTCAAAGTCATATTTCCTACTGCTTTAACCTGTACTGATTTTCCAGTTCTTACTTCTTTGATACCGTCAAAGTTTTCAGAAATAGCTTTTACAAGTGTATCTTCTTGCTTAAGAGCAACAGCATTTTCTTGTAATTTCAAATCCAATTTGTCAGCGTGAGCTTGTACCTCAGCTAATTTTGCTTCCATTGCATCGGTAACGGCTTTCAATTCTGCTTCAAATTGATTTTTGTTAGATGCGCTTAATTTAGTTTCAAAAGCGTCTATTGCGCTTTTTACTTCTGCGGCTGTTTTAGTTTCTAAACCGCTTTTAATGTTTGCCAATTCGGCTAATAATTTTTCGTCCATTTTATTTAATTTTTAATGAGTTTGTGAATGATTTTAACGTTTCTAGGTAAAGCGGCTCATCTTCCAAAGTGTCCTCTTCGGACGGCTCTTTATCAAGTGCTTTTAATAAGTTTTCGATTTGTTTTAATCTCTCATCTGAGTAATCCAAATCGTATGATTTTTGTATTAATTCCATTAAACCGTAATGCGATTTAATTGATTTTATATTTTGTACAGTTGCTAATTCATTTGCCGCCCAACTTGAAAGGAAGGAATATTCCATTAACTTATATTCTGTAATAATTGATTTGTTTTTAGTATCTCTTTGCAATACATTGTATCCGATTGATAATTCCGCATTTAATCCTGAGTCATGCATTAACTTAACATCGGTAAACATATCTTTTCCTAGTGGCTTATTCATATTGAATTGGGAAGTAGTCAAAAGCCCATAATCGTCTTTTGCATCAATTAACAAAGGTACGCCAATCATCATAGTGGGATTATGGTCTTTTAAAACTCTAATTCTTTTAAAATTCTCATCAACTGTTTTAGTAAATGAACCAGGAGCAGAAATATCTCCGTCCGAGTCCTTATTATTGTAAACGTTAGCGTAAGCCGTTACTACGCCCTTTGTTTCGTCTAATTCTTTTAAATCGTATGATAATTGCTTAAATTCCATAATACAAATGTATAAATTATTTTGATACTAACTAAAATTAATTTTTATTTTTTAAAATTGGCAACCCGTCCTTGTCAACTTTTGCAACAACGGCAATCTTACAACGGCAATTTATCACGTTTCCAGCTGGTGCTTTTGGATCTCCAGGATATTCCATTTCATAACCACTAACTAAAAATTTACGGTTATAATCAACTCTGGTGCCGTTCATATCCAAATGGTCAAATAAAGATTTTGGAGGTCTGCGAGTTCTAATATCTTGAACTGATATCCAAACCTTTTCCATTTGATACTTTGAATTATCGGCAGCCAAAATAGTTGCTGCGTTGGTTATAGTTGTCGTTTCTGTTCGTGCAATCCTTTGCGCTTGTATTTTATTCCAAAAAAATTGATTTTGTAAAAGTCTCGTAATATCGGCAACTGATAAATTTTGTTCATAACCTTGCGCAATAACTGCAATAATACTTTCAATAAAAGAAGCGTGAACACTTATAATTCTTTGCCCTCCAAAGTCTGCTAAAAATTTAGCGATAAATTCCTCAAATAAACTTTGAGCATCTTTTTGCTTATTTATAACTTTTAATGCTCTTTTATACTCAGGAAACCCAACCTTAAAATATAATTCTTTGTACATTTCTTTAATTTGTGAAATCGTTACATTGTTATAAATTAAAGCCGTATAAGTTAGCTTTGCCATATTAGTCATTGGAATATTTTGCACTATATTTTTAAAGTGCCTTCTTACTATTCTAAAAGCTAATATTTCTAAAATCGCTCTTTGCTTATCCATTATAATTGGTCAATCGTAATATCATTTATATTTACTAATCCAGTTGGGATATAAATTTGATTCATTAACTCATCGTCAACCTCTTCATAGTTAAACACCTCTCTTTTTTCATTTAAAGTAAGTGGCACTTGATTAATCCATTTACTCATTGTTTCCATATCGGTTTGCATCTCTGGAAGTTCCGATATATCCCATTCTATAACGCTATTCTCGTAACCCTTAAACTTTTGTATAAACTCTGGGTTTAAATAACTTGCTAATAAATCAAGGTCTGGCTTGATATTATCAATGATAACTCTTTTACGCGCCTCAATTAATCCGTCAACTCCAAAACCAGTTCCTGATCGCTCCTCGTTTAACAATTCTACGTTCCAATTTAAACAGTTTGCCAAAGTACGTCTATCGTTGCTTAAATAGTCAAAAGGTTTCAATTCATCAGTTGTCAAAGATACCCTAGTAAATCCTAGCTTTGCAGAGGCGCCAGCAATATTAGATAACTTTTCGGTTGAATTGTTCATTTCAACTAAACGATCTTTTAATGATTGACCTTGCTCGGCACTTAACGGACTTTGACCGTCTCCAGCGTGAATAAAACCATAAACTCCGCTGTTTTGCATTGTTTTAACATTTTGGTCAATTCCACTATTTGAACTGTTTATATTTCGAATAGCTGCCATTAATTCCGAGTAACCGTATAAATGTGAACCGTTTAAGTTAAAAAACGGGTTTGGTCTTTTTATATGTATAATTTTTTCCGAAGAAAACTTAATGCCTGTATTGCCTTGCTCCAAAATGTAATAATCAATAGGGCTTTCGGTGCTTAACATATTAGCGTTTTGTTTTAAAACAATTTGCACCCATTGAGAAGGTAAAATGTATAGTTGCATTGGCACACCAGCGTTGGCTCCTTCCTCTGGTGCCATTTTATAAAAATAAACGTTACCGCAAACTTTTAAATATAGTTTGTACAAAAACCAAATATCGTTCCATGTTTGCGTTGGGTTTGGTCTTTCAAGTGGAAATGGTTGCTCACTATCGGAGTCATATGCTTTTTGTTGTAGTTTTTTAACAGCTAACTTTTGATTAAAGGTTAAATCAATAGGAAAAGATTTTAATTTTTTATAGCTGTTTTTGTCGGATATCTTTTTAACGCAATACGGTATAACGGTTGTCTTTGAGCATTGCTGATTAACGATTGCATTAACGTCTGGGTTTTCGCCATATCCGTGATTTAATAATGTTTCAAGGTCTCGATTGTAGGTGTTTGTGATACCACCTACTAACTTATAAATACTCTCGTTAAATAGGTTTCTATTTTGGTTTGTAAGCACATCCCAAGCTAATTGTATTCTATTTTTAGCCATTATATAAATGTTTTTGTTTCAAAGATATAAATTAAAATGTAAAAAATTCGTTTGTCATTAAATTTCTTTCAATTCCGTATGCTGTTAAATCAATATGCTCATCATGTTTACCATTTGGAAACATACCAACTTGCTGTAAAAAAGCATCATTCCAACTGCCTTTAATTAAGATAACCCTTCCGCTTTCAATGTAAGGAGAACAAGCTCTAGCGTTTTCAATTTTGGAAGTATTTACAAATTTAGTCTTTATTTCTGCAATATTTAATTTTGTTTCATTGTAAATCATTTGCTTAATTGACTTTCCAGAAGCTTTTGGCTCGACTAAAGTCATTGCAACGGTAACTCCAGAACTATTAATATAATTTGGAATAAACTTTAAAAGTTCGGGCATTTCAAGGTATTTGTCTATACTTGACAAAATCACGTAATTGTTATCCCACTTTGCTCCAATTTGAAAACCACTTGGATCGTTTTTTGTGTTGGCAGTATAAGCACCGTCAATAAATAATTCCCATTTTAAAGACTGTAAAGGTACTTCCGATTTGTCAACTATTTTAAACCATTCTTTACGCCATTCTCCTCCTTCTTCTGGAGATGGTTGTTGCATATATTGCCCTGAAAAATTGTAACGATTTGCCTGTCTAATCTGTTCTAATTCTGCAAAAGAGTGTTTTTCTTCCCAAAGTGGGTTGTTATTTTCATCTAAAACTGGAAGGCATAAATGTTCCCAAACTTCGCCACTACCACCTCCTAATAAAAAACCGCTTAAGTCGTCCTCATGAAGTCTTTGCATAATTAAAATGATGGGAGTCTCCCTATCGTTTACCCTTGAACGAATTGTATTATTATACCTTTCGTTAACAGAATTTCGTCTGCTTTCGCTCCCGGCATCATCTGGCTTTAATGGATCATCAATTATAATTGCACCGCTAAAAATTTTACTTTCTGCAACACCAGCTCCAAATCCCGTAATTGCACCACCAGAAGCGGTTGCGTAAACTCCTCCCCCGTCTTTGTTAAACCATTTCTTTTTACCTTGTGCATCTTTTTTCAGTTCCATTTGCCAAAACTTTTGGAAGGACTCGGACTCAATATATTCCTTTGTTTGACTACTATTATCAAGTGCTAAATCATCGGAATAAGACAAATGTATAAATTTAGACTGAGGATTTTTTGCAAGTGCCCAAGCAATAAAACATTTAACTGCTAACTCAGTCTTGCCGTATCGAGGCGGAATATTTATAATAAGCCTTTTAGTTTCTCCATTTACAACTTTTTCTAATGCATCTGTTATTTTAACTAAATGAGGCGCAATTATAAAATTACGCCTGTGATTTTCTTTGTAAATGTATCTAGTAAAATATAAAAGAGACTTTTCGCATTTTACTTTTAAAACTTTTTGTTCGTTAGTAAAGTTGCTCAAGTGTGTCATTGATTTTCTTTATTTCCTCAATTGTAAGTTTGCCAGCATCAATATTTATATTTTCGATAGTTTCTTTTGGATTTCCAAATATATGTTGAGCAATAAACATTTGACCTCGCTCAAAAGTGTAAAGAGTTTTGGCAAGTTCAATTTTTGCCTCTTCGTTTGTTTCTACTCCATGAAATTCTTTAATCATAGAAATAAAAACCTCGTTAGCCTTTTCAACGTCTGCCTTTTTTTTAGCTCCTGAGTTTGGACGATAACCGCCTCTTTGTTTTTTCTCTTCCATATTGAAATAAGTAATGATTTTTCAAAGGTACTATTTTTTATTAATTTTAGACTCAATAATAAAAAAACCTTCTTTTATTTTAACGTTTGGCATTGTTTTACCTTTTGGATGGTAGCTGTCTTTAATAAATAAAGTTTGTTCTTTTGTGTATTTCATATTGCTATTGCTTTCCAATCGTAATCG
>Ga0209107_10001128_pt1 | contig 14853 bp, 8 predicted proteins | sample LakErihyJuly2011_2_FD_187460 | JGI IMG/M metagenome (GOLD analysis project Ga0209107, IMG submission 187460) | Freshwater microbial communities from dead zone in Lake Erie, Canada - CCB hypolimnion July 2011 (SPAdes) (version 2) | ecosystem: Environmental > Aquatic > Freshwater > Lentic >... | reverse complement strand
TGACAGCAGACGTGATAAAGCCCTTCTTAACCCCAGACTCCTGCCTAAGCTTGCCCTGCTTGTCAAAGAAGCCAGCTACCGACTTCTGGAACATGCCACCGCCGGCCGCCAGTCGCTTTACTGCAGCGCTGTAGTCAGAGATAAGCTGCTTGGCTATGCCTTCTCGCATTGGTTTATTGGCATTGGCGTACTCGACATCGTCTACGCCAGTCGGCCTGTGTTTCTCCGCTTGGAACAGGTAGCTTTCGATGGCTCCCTGTATGTCCCTGATCCCGGTGTTAGATGAATGGAACTCTAGGAACTCCCCAGCGCGGCCACCTGCCTGCATGAGGGCGTTCATAATGCGAGGACGCATCTTGGGGTCAGGAGTTAGGGCCGACACATCCAGATACACGGGAGGCATGCCTCCGAGCTTATCGCCGTAAGCTTGCCGCGCGGCTGATTTTATCGCTGCTCCTATTGCCATGCCTTCAATGTCAGGCAGCGAAGCCATAGACTCATCGACCTCGATGGCGTTAAGCGCAGCTTGCCAGTGATCTGGCACACTGATGACGCCCTTGGTAAACGTAGACGGGTTGAATGAAGACGTTGATTGGCCGCGCTGCTTAGACCTATTGGTCTTGGTGGGGTCGCCTGCTTCAAAGAACGACCAATCTATGTCGGCACCTAATTGGGCCATGCCCTCTCCGTGCTTAGCTAGCAGCTTAGATATGTTTTCATCCCTAGTATCTCTGTCCCCGCCGGCCGCTTCGGCCATAAGCTCTCCCATCCTCCTGTAACTCTGGATTGCGGATGCCGTCATAGCCGTAGGAAGGTTTACCTTACCGGCCTTATGGAGGGCGTTGTACTTGACCGCTATGGCCATACGACGCGCAAGCTGATCAGACAGTAGCTCCTTGTCGGTGTTGTACAGATGCCTAAACCAAGACCTATCAACACGCAGTAGCTCATTCTGGAATGTGCCAACCACTTCCGTACCCCTAGCTACGCCGGTGTCTTCATCTGCAAAAGCTATCTGGGTGTCCCTCATGGACACGTCATACTTCTTGCCATCAACCTCGATGGTGGTGTTAAAGTCTCCGGCAGCTTCCCCGAGTATTTCTACCAGCGGGACAAACTTCTTGGAGAAAGAGCTCTCAACGTCACCAAGAGGATTGGAGTACCTTGCGCCGGAATCCTTGGATGCGTACTCAAACAAGTGATCAACCGCGCTCTTGCCGCCATGGTTAGATTCCTTGACGCGCTTAACCAGACCGGAGAGCTGATACCTAACGTGAATATTTAGCGACTCAGTCGTGGACTCTAGCTTAGCTAGTGCGTCGTCGTGGGGGCTTGACACGTTAATCATGTCATCAGACGAAGGCTGCAGGTCGGCTTCGTTAATGTGAGCTGCTTCAGCTCCAGCTCGCTTCATGGCGGCCTTGGCCGTCTTGAATACGCTTATCTTGATGCCGAACGGATCATAGAGGGCGAAGCCAGTCTTGGTCTCATAGACCTCGAACCCGTTGTTATCCTTGAGGTACTTCTTGCCATTACCGATATCACGCTCGGTGAATCCGGTGATCTGGAAGTTGCGAGCTATGCCATCATATCCCTGAACGTGGACGAATGGGAAGGGCTGCACCTTGCTGTGCACGTTCCAAGATGTCGGGTGAATCTTAACGTCCGCGAGCGTATCGAAACGCATCGTGTAGAAAGGCCTGTTGGGGTCATCCGCTCCACCGATGTATCCATCCTGAGGGGTATTGATGAAGGCGTCATCCTTGCGCTTACGGCCGCCAAAGGCTTCGTACATTATATCCCTAACGCGCTCAGCCCTGTCGCCGTACTCAGCCCTGAATAGATCAGCGCTCGGAACCTTAGCTCCATTGAGGCCAGACTGGTTGGATACGTACAGGTTGAACCTGTCTACGAACTCGGAGAAGTTGCCATTGAACATACTCCTGACATCAGCCCGCTTAAAGGTCTTCATCAGCCTGCGGTTCACGGCAGCAACGTCGACGGAGTGGATCAGGATGCCGCCCTTGGCCGCGCGCAGAGGGTTGCCCTCCGAGTCGTGCGTCTTGAGGGTTACCTCAACCGAGTAAGGCATGAAGGTCCTGTAAGTAACAGGGACATCAGAGCCAGTAAGCCTGAACACGCCGCCGGCCTTGCGAACCTGCTTGCTGTGCGCGAGTAGGGTTCCGGTCATGACATTGAACGTCACGTCGCCCATGCGGTTCTTTTCAGCTATCTTTACTATCGCGGAAAGCTCGTTGAACTCCTGAGGCGTCAGGGCTCCAGAGGACTGGATGGCAGCCATCGTCTCGGCGTTAGCGGTCTCAAGCCTGAGCTTAACTGAGCCATCAGGCATAGACTCGATGACGGGCCTGACGTCTTCGCTTACGCCCTGCATGGCGCTGAGTATCTTGTTGGCCTGAATCTGGGAGGCCTCGTCGAGCTCCGAAGGAGACTTGAGCCTCATGCCGCCAGTAGGCAGCGACTTAAATAGGTGCACCTTGCCGTGCTCCTTTGCGAAAGCTTCCTGACGCATTGGATCAAGGGTTGATACCAGAACCTCAGACCTAGCGTACGCCTGCTTGAGTACGGACTCGACCCATGAGTCCATGCCCGGAGTCCTGACAACGACGCCGTCGTCAAACATGTAAGTCTCGATAGCCGGGTTGCCATTGTCGTCTAGCATCCTAGGGCTGCCGTCAGCGTTGGTGAACTTGGCCTTAATCTCTACGCCAGCTTCTTCGAGTGAGGAGAGTATGCGGCTGTTCTTCCTAGCTGCCCTGTTCTCGGCCCATGACCTGAGCAAGTTGCGCGCGGCCGGGTCCTTGACGTACTTGTCTACCGGGAAAACATTAGAGGTGCCAGAAGCGTAGTAGGCAAAAGCTTCCTCGGCCATATTAGTGGCCATCTGGAAGTCGCCTACCACCTCCATCTTCTGCATGTCCACTCCCCTACTGAGGTGGCCACGCATACGGCTAAGCAGTCCGCCGTAAAAACCCTTGGCGTTTTCACTTATCCTTTTGATCATCTCTGGATCGCTTGGCTTGCCGTTAGCATTCCAATCCCTAGCGGCTCCATAGCTGGTCATAAGGGATTCCCACGCGGCATCAGGCATGACTCCCATGTCCTTTGAGGTCCCGAATATGCGGCTAGCGTAGGCCGGATTAAAGACGTCACCCATGTATCGGCCGGTTTCCTTATCGATCACAGAATCCATCTCGGCGTTCGCTTCCACCACGGACCTAAAGAGGGCGTGGGAGATTTCGTGGCGGCCGGTGGTAGGCTTATACAGGTCTGAGTTGATGGCTATCAGCCTCTTAACTGTGCCGTCATTCAAGGTTACCTTCTCGAACATGCCGGCCGCAGACCCCATAGCCCTGAACGACTCCATGAGCTTATCATAGTCGCTACCCTTAACATTGGACTCAGCTAGGATGTTGCTGAACTCCTGATCACTTTTGCCAAAGAAGAACATGACATTCCCTTCTCCGACAAGGCTGGCTTCGTGCGCAACCAGCGTTGATATGTGCGAGAGCTCTATGGAGCTAGTCCTTAGGTCTCCGAAAGAATTGACATGGTTATAGAACCGCTTGGCCATCTCCATGCTAGTTGGTCCGGCTATGCGGCCAAACGCCGGCACCACGTAGTCCCTGAAATTATCAACAACCCTAGAGTCCTGAGGAGTGTAGTAGCTGTACGAGTGAAGGTGCCTTATAGTTCCCGAGAGACCTCCCCACGCTGTACCCATTGCAAGGCCGGCGCCAGTGCCCTCACTCGGAGAGTTCGCATAGCCAAGCGCTGCACCGAACATGCCATCACGGAATGCAGTCTTTAGCGCGGCGCCAGATAGAGACGGAGCCCATCCAACAGTAGCGTTGATACCCTTCGCAAGCATTTGAGCCTCGCGAGACATGGCGTCTGCGCCCTTAGCTGTGCCGGCTGCAAGACGTTCAAGCGTGGTGGCGCCAAGCGAGTCGGCCCTGACCATAGTCTTGCCAAGGGCCCTATCAACCATGTCAGCTCCAGCCACCTGCATGACTTCACCTAAAGCTTCAGCTCCGAAGCTACGCATGAATCCCATTGCAGGATGCACGGCAGTAGATCCAAGTAGTGTGGCGCCAGCTTCGACTATTTCAGCTGTAGCCATGTTGCGAACGGCGTTGCCGGCGTAGTCTCCAGCCATCTGTGTGGCAGCCTGACTGGTTCCGTATATTGCCTTAAAGGGTGCCTTAACCGCGCTTCCGGTAGCTTCGAGCGCACCGCCAGCTACACGCTGACCGAAGGCCTGATATCGGCTAGTGGTTGCCTGAATCCATGAGTCGGCCATCTTTGCAGACTTGGCAACTCGAGCAGCCTTCATGCCACCCATAGCCGCAATCCTTGCAGCCGTTGCTGGCGTTGACGCACCCATGGTAAATATCCATTCCGGGAGATCGTAGGCTATGTAAGATAGGCCAATGGCACCCTTCTGGTTCACCTTCGAGCTAAAGGATTCCTGCCAAGACTTTGCAAGAAGCGGGGCTAAGACTGAATTCTCATCATACGTCGCATCACTAAAGTCTCGCGCGGTATTAAACTGGCGCATCTGCGAGTCGATGTCTCCATCATCCTTGCCTACTAGTGCTGAAGCCCAGCTCCTGAACTTAAACAAGGGGCTACTTGGGTCTTGGGACTCCCAAAGCACTCCATACAGATCCCTAGCGCCTCTGAATAAGCCTTCTGCGGTAGTTGCTCCGAATGCTGCCGGGTCGCTAAACGGGCTTGGAAAGTTTGCGACACCTTCGCCAATTTCTTCGACCATCTGACGTGCAGCCGGCTCCATCGTTCCAACCAAGTCGATGGTCTTGTCGGCCATGTACTGCTTGTACTTCTTAAACGCAGCCCTGCCGCCATCATCAAATGAAAACTTAAACCCCTTGCCCTCTGGTGACCTGAGGAAATCTCCGTAGTCCTTACCGGTCCACTCCCTGCTCCTTAGCTCCTTTACCTGTGGGTCTTGCTCCTCCTCGGGGGTGGATTGATCCGAAAAATCAGGGAGGGCCTGCCTTGCGACGGGAACTCCCTGCCTTGCGAGAAGGTCTCGCGTCTTCTGAATGTCTAGTCCGTCTGAGTTTACTTCTTCTTCGTTACCTTGGGGCGAGTCCATCTGGTATATTATTGGTAGATTGCTGGCCTGTGGGGGAGCCAGCTGTAGCCTCAGGTTTATCCTTAAGCTTCTCTAGCACAAGCCCATTCATATAGGCAGTGCGAATCAATATTCCACGAAGTTGCTCTCTGGTCTTGTTCAGCTTTACGAGGCCATCGCCGACAGGCTTCAGTAGGTCAATGCTTGCCCTTGGTAGGGTTGCTTGAATTTGATCCATTTCTACATCCGACACTCCAGCCATACTAACCGATCCGCTCTTTAGGCTAGTCACAACAGTAACAAGCCCCTTCTCCAGCTGCTCGAGCTGCGATCGGGTGTCGTTAAAGAGAGGACTACCCGGAAGGCTTTTCCAGCCGGGTTTATTGTACAGGTCTTCGATTTGGTCTAGTATGACCATGACCTCGCTAGTCTTGGCTGCATTCCTTCGCCAAACTACGGCAGCTTCATCTCCGCTTAGGAATGGAACCGCGCTGACGCCATTGCGGTGTATGTAGTCGCTCATGCTGGTTCGCTTACGCTTACCATCTACACCCATCTCATCTATGTCGCCGGCTGGCTTAATGCCATAGCTGCCACCCCTGCCCATCTCAATGATCTGTCCGTGGGTAAAAATAGATGGGCCGCGCGTCTTTGCTATCGTTCGGGCCGCACCTATATTGCCCGTAGATGCATATACCTGCTGGGCTATGTAGGCTGGGTCCATCTGCTTCTCCATTAACTTGGCTTGGTCTGCGGCAGCCTTGGCTTGAAGGGCCTGATCCTTGCCGACGGCAGCTCGGTACGCCGTAGCTTCGCGCGGGAAGTTCGGGTTCATGAGTTCAGCTGGGTCCTTGCCCATAGCTCTAATTACCTGAGCATCAGACATTTGCGCAGGCGCGTAGCCCTGAGGAGACCTATCGGCCGTGTCAGAGTCGTAGTTATCTAGCTGAGACCTAACGGCAGCCGCGAGGACGTCCGGGTCGATATCCTCTGGGTCGTTGATCATCAGTCGGCCATTTCGAATTCACCCTTTGCAAGCAATCGGGCCATCTTGTCGCCCATCTTTCCGGTCATGAAAATAGCCTTCTTGCCTGCCTTATCCCGGTAAGGGAAGGCCAGCGGCTTATCTTCCTTGTATCCATTAGCGCCGTAAAAATCAGCAAGACTTCTGCGGAACTCCTTAAGGCCGGGCTCATCGGAGGTAAGTGAAATATCACCCCGGCCCAAGCCTGCTATCGTATCCTTGTGCTTACCCAGTAGCGCATCGTACGCACCAGACCTATGGGTATTTGGCTCTCCGATCATGTCCTTCCTGTATTTATTAAAGTGGAAGTCCATTGCTGCTTCATAATCTGCATCATCCTGAGGTTCAATAAGTCCCATCATCGGACCGCCACCCTCGGAGTAATAGGTATCCCGGAATGCCTTACGCATCTTATCTTTTTCACCCGGCCCATACACCCCGTACGCAGTAAGAGCAGCCACGCCCGCGCCGGTCACAGCCTTCATCTGCCTGCCTTGAATTTTTTGACGAGCTTCTGCAGCCAAGCCCTTTATCGCGCGCTCGCCGCCGGCAAGCTGACTGGCGTTAGTCCTGTTAGCGTCAAGGGACTCTTGAAGAATTTGCTCAAGGGGTTTATTACTCTGCGCGGACGCGGCCTCCATGCCAGCCCTAGTCGCAGCTTGGTCAGGGACAGGGGTCCTATTGTTAGCTACCACTGTGTTAAGGGCGTCAAAGTCAATCTTGCCAGCAGTCTTAGCATCATTGATCTGCTGCATTAGCACTTCAAGTGATCGCTGGTTGCCCATTCCGGGTACTGACGTCCTTAGAAGCTGCATAAACTTACCAAATCCTGCTGGCTGTGCTACAGTGCCGGCTAGAAGGTTTCCTCCAGCTCGACTTCCCATGTCAGGAAGCCCTCCTTCGACTGTGGTGCTAAGTTTGCTAAGCGCTTCAGCCAAAGTGTTGGCCCTCTTTGCGTTCGGGTCTCCAAAAACTATTCCTGAGCCCTCGTCGAGCTTCTGAGTAAAATCAGCGGCAGGGAGGCGATTGTCTGGGTCCAAAAGGTTAGCTTGAATATCAGCCAATCGCTTTGCTTTAGCATCCCTCATGTCTTTCAACTCCTGCAAGACGGCTGTATCGCGATCAACCACCATGCCCGGACCGCCGACCTGAGGTGCGCCCGGCTTAGGGGCATTATCTTTAAGCCATTCTTGAAGGAGTAGCGCTTCGGCTTCTTGTTTCTGCTTTTCCGCTTTGGAGTATTTTGTTAGGGCCATTTTGGTAGTGCTGTAAATTGGTTAGGTTTTAATTGGCGTGGAATCCGGGAATGTCGATAGCAGCGTTGTCGGCAATAGCTTGCTGGCGCTTGGCAGACCATTCCCTAGGATCAACTCCATTGGTAGCCTTAAGGGCTCGTCGGCTCGTCTCCCTGAGTAGGTCTACGCCCTGAGGACGAGTGTTGGTAAGCTCGCTCTTGATTTGCTGTGGCGTCTTGTATTCGCGTCCGGGCTGCGGAACGCCCATTCCCATGTAGCTTGGGCCGGCGCCAGCTGCAATGTATGGACTTACCTCGTCCATGAAAAACTCTCCGAAGCGGGCAAACGGCCACGTCCATTCCTGAGTGTCATTTTGGATGGCCTCTAGGTCATAGTTAGTCCTGTCCATTAGCTCAGCCAGCGCGGATATTCTAGTTGCAGCTGCGGCTATCTTTTTCTCATCTCCGCTAGACAGGTCAGAGGTCACGGACTCGATACCCTGATCTACATAGCTCTTAAGGTCTCCCCTTATGCCTTCCCATAGCGCGGCGCTCATTTTGCCGGGTTCCTGTTGGGCCGTGTTCATGACACGCATAGACTCAACGGCGTTCAGAAGGGTGTTGTATTGGCTGTCTTCGCCAGAATAGCCGCTAAGCTTTGCTATCTCCCTAAGGTATGGAGACTTCTTCCTATTGGCGTCATGAATCTGCATCTCGGTTAGCTCTCCAGCGATCAAGCTGGCCGGTATAGCACCAACCTTAGACCATTGAGCTGCGCTAATTGGGGCCTCAATGAGGTTAGTCAGGACAGAGCCGGCGTCTGTTCCGGTTGGAGCTTGCTGCTCTAGCTTTCCATTACGCATGGCAACCCTTCCATACGGGTCCTGCCCAGCTCCGGTTGCAGAGCTGGATCCTATCGCGTTAGATACAGTATCTATTCCGGTCAAAAGTGGGCCAACTCTTTTTTGGGCGGCTTCTTTAAGGAGTAGCGCTGGGAGCTTCAGAGCTTCACCGGCAAGCCCCGGGAAGATGGAGTATTCTGGCTTTACTGAAAACCTCCTATCCCTGTCTTGAACCATGCCGGCGGCGATGGCTCTTGTAGACGAAGATTCAGGATCAAGTGGATCAAGGCCCGTTCCACCAGCAAGCCTCAGGATTTCCTCATAGGGAAGCCCCGACGTCTTGCTTGATGCGAATGGGTCGTTCATTACCAAATAAAGGGTGCTCTTGGCGTGGTGACGGCTGGCGGAGTCGTGGCAGGAAACAAGCTAGCGCCGGGAGTAAGCGTAGCCGGCGCAGGGCCCCACGGATCAAACGCAGGTGGCTGAGCCGCAGCCGGAGCCGGAGTTGGAGCCGTCGGAGTGGCATTAGATAAGGTTCCACCTAAGGTCGGCGAGGTTGGGGTTTGTCCAAGCGGCGTTGGCACTATGCGGTAATCTTCAGGGTTAAATCCGGGAACGTTCATGTTGCCGCCTTGGCTGATGCTGCTCTGCGGCGTCGCCTCAGGAAGAACCGGAACTGGAGCCGGAGCTGCGCGCGGATCTTGCCGGCCAGCCCCAGCCATTCCAGCAGCTGTAATCAATGGCGACCCAGAAGTAGTAAAGCTTCCCTTAGGCCCATAAATGTTGGCAAGACGCGGGGCGCCTCCAGTAAGTCCGCCCCTAGTTCCAGCCATTCCAGCTGCCCCGGATTTAATTGAAGCTATTCTTTTCTGAATTGCATCGGCTTTCTTTTGGTAATCTTTGTCGGCTGGATCAAGGGCGCCAAGCGCCATCTCCATTTCCGTTATCTGGGCTTTTATGTCACCAGCGGCGACTTGATCTGTTGCATCGATACTGCCACCCGTATTCCAGCTGGTCACCCTGTCGGCGTTAGCTTCGCCGGCCATATTGTGACGCTCATTCTCAGATGCGTTCCTGTTATACAGCTTATTGGTCAGGTTGTACTGGCGGGCATTCTCCCAGCGGTTTTGGTCCGCGATAGACATCTGCGTGGCGTTATTCATCGCAGTCGTTTTGACCTGCGCGCCGGCCGACATGCCAGAACCCACAGCCGTGTTAGCGGCTTGGGCTATGGCCTGTTGGGGCTGGTACTGGATGCCAAATATTTGGGCTAACGACGGGGATGAGTCCCCTCGGTAAGATGATTGTAGCTGTTGCATTAGGTTGCTTTGGCGGCGGCCGCCTGAGATTTGATACCGCAGTAAGCTAGAGCGTACTCAGCGTTCCATGCGGAGAAGTTGGTGCCGGGGTTAAAGGTATCAAGGATAGCTCCAGCCTCATAGGTCTGGCGTATCTGTTGATCCCTAAGCTGGCCGGTGTTCAACGTGTCTTGCCATCCGGTAAGCACGTCTGCCGCGAATTGAGATTCGAACGGAGCTACGACAGGTATAGTCAAGGCCGCCGTTGCCGTGCTCTGGCTGGTCGTAGCGGACAGCTGTGAGCCAGTTGCCGTGAAGACCTTGTAGTAGGTGTCTAGGGCCTGCGTGTACGCGGTAAAGGCAAGCTGCTTGGCTTGGAGCTTCTGCTCAAAGGTGATGGTATCCTTGATTGCGCTGACAGAATTATGACCCCCGCCCATCGCCGCGCTAAGCCCGGAGGCTATCTGGTTGTTAGCGGACTCATCTATCTCAGGGCTCTCAAGTAGCGACTTGGCCGCAAGAGCTAGCTCTGATAGCCGGGAAAGCTGATCTGCCGTAGTCGGTACAAGTGGGATAGCAGAGCTGCCCATCGTCGACGTAAACATCGACTTCAGCGTAGCAGCATTCGTTACTGTCTGACTGGCAAGAGAGCCTGTCAGAGACAGGTTCGTGCTAGCCCACTTAGCTGCATTGGCTATGTACGAGTCTAGTCCGTAAGATATTTCCTCCGTAGCACTTCGGCCGTACAGGCTGTACCCGTGGCCGGTATGGATGACCGGCATCGTGTACGACGACGCCGGGCTTGTATCGTTACTGGGTGTTCCGGGAGGGGGCATTAGTAGATGCTAAAGAAGGAGCGTCCGACCATGGAGCCATCAACCCCCATCCCGAGGATGCGCGGATAGCCAGCAGATACAACGATCTTGAGCTTCACGGCCATAGCACGTTTGTTGATCAAACCGCGCCTAATCGTGCTGCCAGTCGCCGTAGTAAACTGATCAAGCAGCTGCTCGGAGTCTGGATTGACTGTGAGGGCTTTTATCTGGACCGCCGCGCCGTCGGCATTGTCCATGTGAACGTAGAATCCATCGTACTTCTTGTCCACCATCGTCCTGAATTGGTAGCTGCGGCTACGGATTTCGGACACAATCGGCGATCCAATGTCAGCCGTGCCCGTCTCGAGCCTGATGAGCCTGAACTGGCCGGTCTTCTGCAGCGCGAACAAGCAAGGTATGCCGTCCTTTCTAGCTACAAGCAGGACTTCAGGGCTAAACGGATACTCGTCGAGAGATTCGAACATGCCCTTGATAGACGGATTAAGCACAAGCACCTTCCATTTGTCTTGGAACGGCAGCGCAAAGTAAAACCTGCCGGCAAAAGACACGGCGCAAATCTCGGAATACCGCGAAGGGTTTACCAGTTGGATGATATCCTTGATTGCGTCGCTCATAGGAGCAGCGCCCTCGCTTAGTTTTCCGCCGTTGATAATCTTTATGCCCGGATTGGTGCCAGAGTCGAAGAAAGCTACAAGCCCGGCCAACTCTGCCACGGCGTTTGGGCCGGCAACTCCATCGTTGGAGCTTATCTTCTGCACTTGGTGCATGCTGTCGGACTTCTTTTGGGAGGCTACGTATCCCATGCCTGCTTTTACCGCGTAGATGCTGCGGGCGCCGAAGGCGTAGATAAAGTTATGGGTAGTAACCATAGCTTTAATCGGGTCATACGTTCCTTGCACCAAGCTCAAGGTGTCGGCCGGTATTGGGGCAACGCCGCCGTAGAACGTAAACGCGAGCTGATCATTCTTGGCCGTTACTAGGCGCTCGACGATGTTGCCGCCGGCTACGTAATCCAAGTCTGCCGTCTCCATGCATAGGGCGTCTCTATAGCCCTGTCCGCGCACAGGCCTTTTGGTCGCTAGCGCCGGCAGCGCGTAGGCGATAGAGCTGTCTATCACCCACCTGCGGTTGTCCCCAAAGAGAAGTATGGAGTCTCCGGTTGGCGAATGGGCCGCAATGGCGTCAGTCATTTGCTCTGAGGTTGTGTACAGGCTCGTAGAGCCCTTGCGCTTGGTGATTACGCCTTCAGTGATCCTGATATTTGACGCGTACTCCAGCAAGGTGCTTGGCTCAAAGGCCGCGCTGTTAGGGTAGCTGGCAAATCCTTCAAATCGAAGGTCGGCCTCGGTTGATATTTCTCTTGGCATAAATTATGGAGTTGTGGCTGGTGGTGGGTCAGGTGGTATCTTCCAGCCGTTCTCCTTGGATGTAACGATCGCATTCATCAGCTTATCCTTAGACTTGATCTGATGAACTCTCCAAAAGCCATTATTTGTGACGCCTGCTGGTGGCGGCTCGATTCCTTCTCCGGTTGGCAGGGCAAGGCTCTTAAGGCCGTCCGGGATTATTAGCTGTCCTCCATCAAACATATTCCCATTGGATGCCCCGGTATAATCCCAGTCTAGGGCTTCTTGTTCTATCTCTATTTCGTAGTATTTACCAAGGATATAAATCTTAACCTTGTGCCCCTCCATGGCTTCCCATGGGTAGTTAAAATCAGTCGTTGAGTACATGCTCGCCTCCGACGGCGACCATCCGCATATCAGGTAAAAATCGTATATAGGCTTCACGTCGCCGGCTGCGTTAGTCCATGTCCGTATTTGCTTCACGCCGACAAACAGCTGAGATGGGCTATGATCATGGTAGTCCTTTTCAGCCTCTAGCCTGATCCATGGGTTTCCGACCGGATTTTGCCGGTAGTGCCCTTTTACTGTAAACGCCCCGTAAGCTTCTTGGTTTTTCTGCCACTCGTTTATTTCCCCGATGCTATTCCAGTCCCTGTACGGAAGTGGTACATGCCTATTAGCCAGCCAAGTCCTTCTCTTGTCGTAGGTGCCTAGCGTCCCCTCGGTTGGGAGAAATGACCAGCCTTGCCCTATGAAAAACATGTTCGATACAGGTACCGGACTCCCTCCACCTCCTGTGGCCATCTTAGATTCGCGCGACGTAGTACATCGCAGGGGAGTCTCCCATTTGCATACGATCGACCCACATGGAGCCGGTCACATATTGGTTTACTTGGTCGCCTTCTACGAAAGCTATGAGTACGTATAGCGTTTCATCGTCAGACTCCTGCGCGCTTCCATAGGTGTATACCTCTGGCTGTCCGGTCCAGTTTCCGGTAGTTTCATCAAAGCTGTATTCCATATACACCCAGCTATCTCCGCCGCCTTCGTAGTCGCCGGCGGCAATGGTTATATTATTAACTGTACCAGCTGTTACGCTAATGGTGTCTCCGACAGCCGTGACTTTAAATGGGTGAGAGCCTCCCCCTCCTCCTACAACGACTATGTCGCTCTTAAGGAACTGGGTCATGACTGCGCCCGTCCATTGAGCTATCAAGATGAAGAAGCCTTGCGTCCCCAAGTTGGTTGGAGCGCCGTTGTTCCCCCATATCCCCCACTTGCGCGTAGATGGGTCTCCGTCGTCATAGCAAAATAGCCTGATCATGCCAGTGCCAGACCAGCTGTAGTAAGCGCCGACGCCACCACCCTCAAATGAGTCTTTGCCTATTGGGCACGTTCCTGTTCCAAATGTAGCAAGCGTGGTATCGGGAGTTGGGTCTCCACCAGTGCTTACACCTCCTCCGGTTCCGATCCCCCTGTATGAAGGAATAAATGACGTCTGCAATGGGTTTTCGTACTCTGAGTAGTTTTGCTGCTCTGGCCCCGGGTTCCAGTTTGAAGGAACAAAGTCCTTCTGGTCACTATTTGTGCTACCAGTCGTCCCCCTCAAGTTTACCCTCTTTTTGATTTTTAGCGGCTGAACTATCGTTCCTTGAAGGAAGCTGGAGAAATTTCTATTACCAGCATCAAGGATCAGGCCCTTGTAACACCTTACTGATCCATCAAGCATCTGCCTTACCTCGAATGGATGAGTTGGCCTACCGGGAAGCACACTAGAATCCGTGTAAGAGATGTCTGGCGGCGTGGGTGCTGGTGGAGCTGGCTGGTCCGGACTGCCGCTCATAGTTTGCGCGGCGGCTTCTGCCGATGACTTAAACTTGTACGCCAGATCAGGACGGGCCCGAGTGGCTTCGTCTATCAGACGCTTCCAGTAGGGCCTTTCCTCTGACATGGCTTACTTACCTAGGACGGAGTGGTAGACGTCGCGGAGCTTTTCAGCCCAGCGCGCGCCGACGTAAACGCCACCAAGGAAGGTGATAGAAATGAGGATGATGGTAATCATGGAATTAAGCCTGTCGGACAGGCATCCAGTAGTCCGTGCCAGCGACTGTAATCTTAACCTCGTGGGGATATGAGACTTTCAAGGCATCAGATTGCGTAGGGTCCCCAGAGCTGTTGCTTTGAAACCCTATAAAGGTCTGCACCCAACCATTGTTGATGCGGACATAGGATGTGTTGTCTGGCGGGGCGTCACTAATACCCGACTGGTCGTGATTTGACAGGAGATGCCAATCGTTGTTAAAACGAATGTAGGCGTTATTGTCTGATGGGGCATCATTAATACCGCTAGCCCCGTCCGCCCCTGCTGGTCCTTGCGGCCCTTCTGGTCCTGTAGCACCGCTGTTCTGGTCGTAGGACGACAGAGGTTGCCAGTCGTTGTTAACACGGACCCAAGCATTTCCATCAGCAGGTGCTTCTCCAATACCGCCACCACCACCACCGCTGTTCTGGTCAAAGGTGGAGAATAGATGCCAGTCGTTGTTGTAACGAACATACGCCTGTGAGTCAGCAGGTGCTTCGCCAATACCGCCACCACCACCACCAGTCTGGTCGTATGACGAGAGAGGTTGCCAATCGTTGTTGATACGGACGTAGGGACTACTGTCGTAAGGAGCATCACCAATACCGCTGCTGCCATCACTTCCTGCTGGTCCCGTGGGTCCTTGGTCGCCTTGGGGGCCTTGGGGGCCTTGGTCGCCCTTGCTGGCGATCAACTGCCATGATCCGGGATGGCCAATTGGGTCGTAGCCGGCTGCGCCAATAAAGTTAATCATCACATAGCTTGAGCCCCCATATTCAATATAGTCGTTAGGTGAGTAGGTAATGCCGCCGTCGTATGCACCGCGATATGTCCATGGTCCGCCCGCCGGCCCTTGAATGCCTTGAATGCCTTGAGGACCGGGATCACCCTGTGGTCCTTGTGGTATTGCTGATATGGCCGATGATATGTCGGCAGCAGTAGCATACGGGTTGCCGGAAGAAGGCGCCGGCGCGGCGTTCAGCGCGTCGAGCAGTTGCTGGGAAATCTCATCGCCTATATTGACGACGTTCTTTTCTGGAGGGGGCGAATACGACGAGCCCATTAGATCAC
>Ga0209107_10001127_pt1 | contig 14874 bp, 12 predicted proteins | sample LakErihyJuly2011_2_FD_187460 | JGI IMG/M metagenome (GOLD analysis project Ga0209107, IMG submission 187460) | Freshwater microbial communities from dead zone in Lake Erie, Canada - CCB hypolimnion July 2011 (SPAdes) (version 2) | ecosystem: Environmental > Aquatic > Freshwater > Lentic >... | reverse complement strand
GAACCGATTTTTAGCGCTATCAAATAGGGTTAGGATGTTACATGATAAATACCAGGTCATTGAGCAAAGGCATATCGTTTTTGGGCAAATAAAAAACCTGAAATATAGGATTAAGTTGGTGCAAAATATGCAAACCTACGGGGTAGCTACTTTGTTATCTTCTATACTTTGTATGTTTTTTATATTCATAGAATATCAAGCAGTAGCGAAGTTCATTTTTGCGGTAAGCTTAATCACCTTTTCTATTTCTATTTTTCTTTCCCTTATTGAAATAAGGTTAAGTACCAAAGCAATTGAGCTTGAGTTAAGTGATATGGAAGGACTCGAGGATCCTTCGGTGATGGAATACCTGCGTAAAAAGTTTGAAAGAGAGTAATAGCTTATTCCGTTTTATACTATAGCGCGTCGTTCTCCAATTTGTTGGCGCCACATAGCATAATACAATCCTTTTTCTAATAGTAAGGATTCATGTGTTCCCTTTTCAATAATTTGGCCTTTTTCCAGTACATATATTTTAGTGGCATGAATAATGGTACTTAATCTATGTGCAATCATAATGGTGATTTGCGCGCGCTCTGCAGATAATTTTCGAATAGTATCTGTGATAGATTCTTCTGTTAAACTATCTAAGCTGGAAGTAGCTTCATCAAATATTAATAAATGTGGGTGTCTTAATAGGGCTCTAGCAATGGAAAGTCTTTGTTTTTCGCCACCACTCAATTTTAATCCGCCTTCACCAATTAAAGTAGCAAGGCCATCGCCACCTTTGTCTAATATATTTTTACAACTTGCTTTTTCAAGTGCAATCAACATTTCATCCTCGGTTGCATTAGGTGCTACAAAGGCTAAATTTTCTTTGATGGTGCCTGCGAATAATTGTGTGTCTTGGGTAACAAAACTTATTTGATTACGGAGTACACCCATATCAATTTTATTGGTATTTACTTCATTCACCAATATTTCACCTTCCTGAGGTTGGTAAAGACCTACCAGTAATTTAACCAAGGTACTTTTGCCTGCACCTGATGGTCCAACAAAGGCGATTGTTTCTCCAATTTTTGCATCAAAGCTAATGTCATCAATGGCTTTAAAGTTGGCTGTTTGGTGCTGAAATCCAACGCTTTTAAAGGATAAGTTATTGATTTCTCCAATCGCAACTGGGTTTGCCGGAACCTGCTCAATAGGTTTTTGCATTAATGTATTAAAATTATTTAAGGAAGCTTCTGTTTCTCGATAGCTCATAATGATGCTACCAATTTCCTGTAATGGTCCAAAAATAAAAAAGCTATAAAACTGCAATGATATTAATTGTCCTACGGTTAGGATTTGTTTAAAAATAAGCCACATCAAAGTGAATGTGATTACCTGTCTTAAAAAATTAACCATGGTGCCTTGAATAAAACTAATGGACCTGATGTTTTTTACTTTTCTAAGCTCCAGTGCTAATATTTTATAGGTATTATTATTAAGTCTTTGTATTTCCTGATTAGTCAATCCCAAGCTTTTGACCAATTCAATATTTCTTAAACTTTCAGTAGTGCTACCAGCGAGGGTAGTGGTTTCCTTAACAATGTTTTTTTGAATCGACTTGATTTTCTTACTTAACAAATTGGTCACATAGGCAATCATGCTTGCGCCGCCCATATAAATAGGAATGATGGACCAATGTAATCGCGTCGCATAAATGGATACGAATATGACGCTTACAATGATGCCAAAAAGAACATTGACCACATAGCCGATAAATTTTTCACAATCAGTTCTTGCTTTTGTTAAAATGGATAATGTTTCCCCACTGCGTAAATCCTCAAATGATTGATAAGGTAATTGCATAGAATGCTTTAATCCATCTGTAAATAAAGCAGCCCCAAATTTTTGTATAATTACATTCACTACATAATCCTGAAATGCTTTGGCAATACGACTTACCATTGCCGTGCCCACTAATAATAAAAGCATATTACTTACCCCCCACATAAATTGTGATTGGCTTCGAGTGGCACCTGATTGATCCACCATAGGGTTTTTTGCGAACTCGTCAATTAATTTCCCAAAGATCATTGGGTCAAAAAGAGAAAAGGTTTGATTGATGCCTGCGAGGATAAATGCCAGTAGAACCAATGGTCTGTATGGCTTTAAATATTGTAATAAAATTTTCATATAAGTCAAATGATTCGAAGCGTAAAGGTAATTAAACTTAAACGGTTTTAGTTAAAATTGGGGCTTATCCACTTGTTGTTGAAAACTGAGGCTGGCTAATATTGGGCAAACGCTATGAATAGGGTAATTTACTTATATAGAAATGGTTCAAAAAAGTAAAAATAACACATAATGCTTTGGAGAAAATTTACTGGTGAAACAATAGTGCTTCCTATTAAGGAAGCAGTAAGGCAGGCAATTATTGCCGAGTCGCTAAAAAAAACAAAATTAAAAGTTTGCATAGGAACGGATAGTCAAGTAAAAGCAAATGTGACAGAATTTGCGACCGTCATTGTTTTTTTAAGAGAACATAATGGGGGTTTTATGTATATCCATAATGATAAAACAACACAAAAATTTCATCTTAAGGAACGCATGTTGGCCGAAGTAGCTAAGAGTATTGAAATTGCCTATGAGTTATGTGATTTATTTATTGAATACAATGTTGAAATGGAAGTGCATGCAGATATTAATACCAATCCACAGTTTAAAAGCAATGATGCGTTGAAGGAAGCAATGGGTTATATTCTGGGAATGGGATTTGCATTTAAAGCAAAGCCAGAAGCATTTGCAAGTAGTTGCTGTGCAGACAAAGCGGTCAATTAGTTATTATCCTTCGGCTACTAGTTTATTGTATTGATCAATGCAGGCGAGTACCTCATCCGTGCCCGTCTTTTTTTCAGCACTAGTAACAAATCCTTGTGGTAAAAATTGTAATTTTTCGTTGAGTATTTCAAAAAATGATTTTACATTTCTGGCAACCACACCTGGCTTTTCCTTATCTGATTTTGTAAAGATGACGGTATAGGGAATTTCCCATTGAACCAGTTGCTCGATGAATTCAATATCTATTTTTTGTGGACTATGTCTACTGTCAATCAATACAAATACGCGATTGAGGTTTTCTCTTTTTCTTAAATAGTTTTCGATCATTTGTTCCCAACGGCGACGACTACTTTGGGATACTTTTGCAAAGCCATAGCCGGGTAAATCAACGATATACCATTTGTCTTGTTTACCTTTGGCCACACTGTTGCTAATAATTTCGAAATGATTAATGAGTTGTGTTTTACCAGGCGTACCCGATGTTTTAGCTAAATTTTTTTGTTGACATAAAGCATTAATGATGGATGACTTTCCAACATTACTTCGTCCTATAAATGCATATTCAGGCAAATTTAATTTAGGACATAGGTCAAAACTAGGACTTGATATAAGATAAGTCGCTTTTACAATTTTCATATTTTATCAAAACCTATTTCGTAGGAGTAGGATTTTTTTTGATCACCAAGCTATCCGCTGGGTAAGTTGCTTTTAATGAGTCCATAATACTTTGACACCAATTGGTTAAAATTGCCTTTTCTGCGTCAGTTAATCTTGCTTCTTTATGAATTAAAGTATAAGAATACAAGGGCATTTCTCCTTCCTTTATTTGCTCAATCACTTCCTCTAATTTGTGATTTTGTTTTGCAATTCTATAACTTGCAAATTCATTAAAATTAAAATGACGTTTCCCGTCTTTCACATGATCCTCTAACCAGTATGCAATGGGTTGAATATTTGCATAAAATGGATAGTTGGTATTATTTGTATGACAGTCCGCGCAAGCTTTATTTACGATTACTTTAACCTCCGGGGGCATTGGATACAAGGTGGAAATATCTTTTTGTGTATCGGCAGAATTATTCTTGGTTGGGCGAACTACTTGTGCTATTGCTAATAAAACAACAAGGGCAAGTACAATTTTCTTTATCATAGGAGTAGTTTTATGCTGTTAAGTTAACACATTTCCAGTCATTTCAGAAGGAATGGGTAAACCCATTAAGCTAAGTATCGTTGGAGCGATATCGCCTAATTTCCCTGACTTCAATGTACCCTTCCAATTTTGGCCCACTAAAAATAATGGAACTAAGTTTAAAGTGTGTGCTGTGTTGGGTGAGCCATCTTCATTGATCATGTAATCGGCATTCCCATGATCTGCGGTTACTAGTAAAGTATACCCATTTTGTAAACCAGTTGTTACAATTTTTTCAACACATCTATCTACGGTTTCTACTGCTTTTACTACAGCGCTAAATATACCCGTATGTCCTACCATATCCGCATTGGCAAAATTCAAGCATATAAAATCGGCTTCCCCTTTATTTATTTCAGGTAATAATTTTTCAGTTAATTCATTTGCACTCATTTCAGGCTGTAAATCATAAGTAGCTACTTTTGGTGAGGATGCCATGATGCGTGTTTCCCCTTCAAAAGGAATCTCGCGACCACCATTAAAAAAGAAAGTCACATGCGGATACTTTTCAGTTTCAGCAATGCGAATTTGTTTTTTATTATTTTGTGCTAGTATATCACCCAGTGTATTGACTAAATTGTCATTCTCAAAAACTACCTGCACATTTTTAAATGTTTCATCGTACTTCGTTAAAGTAGTGTAGTGCAATGCTAATGGCTTCATGCCGAATTCAGCAAAATCTTTTTGAGATAAAACTTCTGTAATTTCTCTACAGCGATCGGTTCTAAAATTAAAACACAAAACAGCATCGCCATCCTTAATAGTGGCTATTGGTTGCCCATTTTCAGTGATGATGGTAGGCTTGATAAATTCATCGGTGATATTGTTATTGTAATTTTCTTGTATTGCTTCTAATGCTGAATTGGCTGAAGGTCCTTGTGCATTTACTAATGCGTCGTAAGCTAATTTCACTCTTTCCCATCTTTTATCACGATCCATTGCATAATATCTTCCGCTAACGGATGCAATTTTGCCTACTGAATTTAGCAAATGTGATGCTATATTTTGTACAAATCCAAGGCCACTCTTAGGATCGGTATCTCTACCATCAGTAAATGCATGAATATATACTTCCTTTAATCCTTCTTTTTTACAAAGGTCACATATTGCTTTTAAATGACTGGTATGCGCGTGTACGCCACCATCACTCACCAATCCTAATAAATGCAGTGGTTTGTTATTTTGCAGCGCATATTTTATGGAAGCGAGTAGGGTTTCATTTTTCGCGAATGCTCCTTCACGAATTGCGACATTAATTCTTTGTAATTCTTGATACACAATTCTTCCTGCACCTAAATTTAAATGCCCCACTTCACTATTGCCCATTTGCCCATCCGGCAAACCAACGGCCTCGCCACAAGTTACTAGGGTGCTGTGTGGATAGGATTGCCTTAAGCTGCTTACAAAAGGTGTTTTGGCTTGTTGAATTGCATCCGCAGTAGGAACTAAGCCCAATCCCCAGCCATCCATGATCACTAAAATTACTTTTTTGGACATATTTTTGACTTTTTGGAAGCTACCAGTTTGATTTTAATTAAATTGTACCACAAAGTTTCAAAATACTAGGCACATTACAAACTTTAAGCAGTTTTAATCCCAAAAAATATGCAATTACTTCGAAAAATACTACTGGTGTTCAGCTTTACATTTTCATTTGGTGTGGTTACGGCGCAAAATGAAACAGAAACCTTGGTGCAAACTTTACAAACTGCAAATTTTAGCAATTTGTTGTCCTTTTGGGATGCTGTATCTGAAGTGAATATTTTAGATCAAACGGCACAAAAGCAGGTTACGCCAGCCCAAGCCAATCAGCAATTACAACTTTTTTTCAGCAATAAGAATATTATTGGTTTTGAAAAAAATGCAGAGCGAAAATTAGGGACTACTATTTATATCACCGGTAAATTGTTATCCGCACAAGGAAAATTTAATTTAAGTTTGTTGCTGCAAGAAAAAAATAATCGTGTTTCAATTGTAAGTATTCGTATTAGTTAATAGAATGAGCTCTGTAAAATCGAATTCGTTAATCGTATAAAATAATTATTTTGCCTCATTTAAGAAAGCCTTTTTATTGCTATTAAATTTTTAATTCTGTTGTAATGAGTAAAAACAATAAAAGTAGTTCTCCATTCGTGTATAGTACAAATCCGGAAGCCATTCAATCTGAGCCTTTGGACGAAATAGAAACCTTGCCTAATGGGGATCAGCCACTTAGGGTTATTCTCGAAACCAAGCATCGCGCAGGTAAAACGGTCACCATTATTTATGGGTTTGTAGGGAAGCTGTCGGATATGGAAAGTGTCGGTAAATTATTAAAAAATCATTGTGGTACAGGTGGGTCAGTGAAAGAGGGTGAAATTATTATTCAAGGTGACCACCGTCAAAAAGTTTTTCAATATTTAAAGCAAAAAGGATACAATAAGGCGAAGCTTTAATTACAAAATTCTTTTATCTATTCAAATAAGTATAATTTTAATATTTAAATAGTAGTTGATTCGCAAAAACTATTTTAGTTTAAATAGGCGAATAAAAAGCGCAACTGAAATTATTAGTAAAGAATTTCTAAATTGAGTCTGGTTTTAAACTCCTGTACCAATGGGTACTGTTCAGCAATCCGTTCAAATTTTTGCTTACTGTTTAATCGTAAATGAAGTGGCACATCTTCTTTTTCTCCAGCATCCACCAATATAGAAAATTGAATAGCCCTATTATTAAAGGTCTCCCAAACTTTTTCAAGTAAATTCATGCGCTCTTGTTCTACAAACTTTTGTGCGGTTAATGCGGAAACGGTCACCGTAAAATGGAGTGGGTCTAAAATTTCCAAAATGGCTAATTTAAAAGTACCGGCGGAGGAATGCTTTAATGCATCTAAAAGATAAAGGGTATAATCATCCCAACATTTTTTTAGTGTATCCATCTCTAGCGCAACGGGTTCCTTTACTTCTTCAATATTATATTTCGAACCATACTTTTGTTGTAAAGCTGCTAATAAATTCTTTTTATTACTACCATCATTGACGCTCATCGTATCGGATGGGGGATTGCTGCTCGTACTTGTGGCCGTTGTGATTTTTTGGGCTGGTAATTCTTGCAATGAATTGTTGACCGCTTGGATGGGTTCCCTTGAATTGTCTTTTATAGACTGATTGGGCTCGATGGAAGCAATCGTTTTTACTGGACGACTTGCGGGGGCTTCGGTTTCAATTATTAATTTGGCCTGCTCATTTACCACCATTTTTCCTAATGGCAAAATGCGCTTTGTTTTAATGGGATAGCTTACGTCAACTAGTTTTTTTTTTACTAGTTCGCCCTCTTGCATACTTAATTCAATGGCTTGTTGTAAAAAATTGAGCTTAATTAATGCGAGCTCCACATGTAAACGTTTGTTACGTGCCATTTTAAATTGAATCTCGGACTCATTTAAAATATTCAAAGCACTAATTAAGTATGGGGTGCTAGTGGTATTCGCCGTGTTGATGTATTGTTCTCGCCATCCTTCAATGGACTCTAATAAGTGGGCGCTCGCCGGATCCTTACATACCAATATATTTCTGATAAATCCTGCTAAACCATATAATACCATGTCGCCTTCAAATCCTTTTTGATTTATTTCATCATATAGGAGCATTGTGCTGGTTAAATCCTGTGCAGTTAAAAATCCTAATAATTTGAAATAATATGCCTCGTCTAAAATATTTAAATGCTCAAGTGTATTTTCATAAGTTAAGGCACCATTGGAAAAACTGACAATTTTATCTAAGATACTTAAAGCATCACGCATACAACCTTCGCTTTTTTGAGCAATTAGCTGTAGTGCATTTTTTTCTGCCTTAATTTTTTCCTTGCCAACAATTTCCTCCAAATGCAAAACGGTATCGTTGGAATTGATTCTTCTAAAATCGAATATTTGACAACGACTTAAGATGGTCGGAAGAATTTTATGTTTTTCAGTAGTCGCTAAAATGAAAATTGCAAATGGTGGCGGCTCCTCTAGTGTTTTTAAAAATGCATTAAATGCACTTGAACTTAACATGTGAACCTCATCCACAATATATACCTTGTATTTTCCGGCTTGTGGGGCGAAACGAACTTGCTCTACTAATGTTCTGATGTCGTCCACTGAATTATTACTTGCCGCATCTAATTCATGAATATTTAAACTCGCCCCTTTTTCAAAGGAAACGCAACTATCACAAGTATTACAGGCTTCCCCTTCCTTGGTAACTTTTGTACAGTTAATTGTTTTGGCTAAAATACGCGCGCAGGTAGTTTTACCTACGCCTCTTGGGCCGCAAAATAAAAATGCGTGCGCCAAATGATTGTTTAAAATGGAATTTTTTAAGGTGGTCGTAATATGCGACTGTCCCACTACTGTACTGAAGTTTTGGGGCCTATATTTTCGTGCTGATACTATAAAATTTTCCATACTTGACGCGCAATATACACATTCAAAATCAAAACTTATAGTCTATGAATTAAATCTTATCCCCCAATTTTCAAACAGGTAAAATTAGCCACCTGTTTTATATTCCATGATGGGATGACGCTCAAATGGATGTGATTTTGCGTCAAAAACGTACCTAAATGTGACCATTCTTCTGCTTGGAAGGGCATCTAAGCTTTTGTAAATATTGACCATTTTCGGGTTCCAATCGCCCGCCCATCCCATTTCATATACGTCGTACAATTTTATCTTATTTAAAAGTATATGACAGGAGTTGATTAAAAAACTATCAATGCCCAGTGCTTGGTACTTCGGAACTACGCCAAAAGCTAAGCCAGTTAATTTATTATTTTGTCCCGTCCATTTCATCCACAATAAATGCAGTTTTTGCCTTAGGCCTAGTGCGCCATTAAAATATTTAAAGTATTGATTTACATCCGGGATATTAATAAACATGGCGATGGGCTCCTCCTTATAATAAGCAAACCAAATAACCCTTTCGTCCATGACGGCTTTTAAGGAATTAAATAGTTTTATGATTTGAGGCAGTGTAATCGCTTTTTCTTCCCCGTGTTGCGCCCATGCTGAATTATAGATGGTCACAAAATCCTGCGCATATTTTGCGAGTTTGTTTTTATCTAAATGAACTGCGGTATAATCAGGTTTAGATTTGAACTTATGATACCTTTCTTCAAAGCGCGCTGGAAGTGGGGTAAGTAAATTTTTTCTATAATAATACTGATTGTAATAATTTTCAAAACCGTAATTGGTTAATAGGGACTCATAATAGGAAGGGTTGAATGACATGCCATACATGGGTTCCGCTTCAAAACCTTCCACCATCAAGCCCCACCACTTGTCTCTATCTCCAAAATTGATAGGGCCATCCATGGCTTCCATGCCATTTTGTTGTAGCCATAATTTTGCGGTGTCAAAAAGCAAATTGGCACACCCTTGTTCATTGATACAATCAAAAAATCCAATACATCCAACGGGGTATTCGGTTCCTTTGTTTTTGTAATCTTTGTAATAAAATGCGGCAATTCTTCCAATGGCTTTACCATCGGCATTTTGTAAAACCCATCTTACCGCGTCGCCGTTCTGAAATAATTTATTTTTATTGGGATCAAATACTTGTTTGACCTCATTATCTAAGGGGCGAATATAATTGGGGTTGCCCTTGTTTAACTGGGCATTAATGGCTAAAAATGCTTTTTCGGTTGCAGCTGTTTTTACTTCAATAATATTCATTGCTACAATTTAAAATGTTTTCAATACACTCAACGCAAAAATTCCTGCAGTTTCAGTTCTGAGTCGCGTTGGTCCAAGTTGGATGGGGGTGTAATTATTTGAAATAGCCGTCGCAATTTCGGAACTTGAAAAGTCACCTTCGGGACCAATTAATAAATTCACATCATCCACAGCGTTAATTTCTTTAATATTTTTTTTATCACTTGGTTCGCAGTGTGCTATTAAATTTACTGATGCTTTGTGCTCATTAATAAAGGCATTCAATGCAATGGGTTCGGAAAGTAAAGGCAGCCATGCTTGTTGGCTTTGGATCATAGCGGATTGCAAGATATTTTGCATGCGATCCATTTTGAATCTTTCATGGATGGTGCGTTCGCAAATGATTGGTACAATTTGATGGATGCCCATTTCGGTTGCTTTTTCAAAAAGCCATTCCAAGCGAACTGCATTTTTTAATAAGGAAATACCTAAGGTTATTTTTTGTTGTGATGCAGCGATACTTTGATGACGCTGAATGGTCACAATGCTATTGGCTTTATGTGCTGTTAGGATAGTTGCATTAAAAACAGCTCCCATGCCATTGGTAATATCAATATTGGCCCCTTCCTGCATTCTTAAAACTTGTACGCAATGCTTACTTGTTTCCGGACTGAGTGTAAACTGATTTACGCCGATGTTTAAGGAAGGCTCGTAAAAATAGGGTACAGGCATGGGTGTGATTTTGAAAAAAAATAATGCAAGTCGACAGCTATGAAATCATTAAATGAACTTTTAAAATAATTTTTCAATTTAAAATTGTTGGTCGTCTTCGTTGACGCCTTCATCAAATTCGCCGCCATTCATTTTACTTCCTTGTATAAAAAAGCGGCCACCGTCGTTGCTTGTATTTCCTGGTAGTGAGGAAACAGGTTTATAATTACTACCTAATCCTGGTATACCCCCTTCGCCATCCCATTCTTCAAAACGTTGAATATCTAAACGCGCTCTTAATTTGATTAAATCCAAGGAGCCATTACGGTGTTTGGCAATTCTGATATGGGTTTCACCTTGTGTACTTTCACCCATTTCATTACTCATTACCTCGTAATATTCTGGACGATATATAAACATAACCATGTCCGCATCTTGTTCAATGGCACCGGATTCTCTCAAATCACTCAATTGTGGCATCTTACTTTCTTTTCTAGTTTCTACCGCACGACTCAACTGGGATAAAGCAATGATTGGAATATTTAATTCCTTTGCCAACGCCTTTAAACTTCTTGATATATTACTAATTTCTTGTTCTCTGTTTGAATTACGATCACCCAAGCCACTCATTAATTGCAAGTAGTCAATGATGATGATTTTAACCTGGTGTTTGTTCACTAACCTACGGGCCTTTGCCCTAAATTCAAAAATATTCAAAGCAGCAGTGTCATCAATATAAATAGGGGCTGATTCTAATCGCTTAATACCTTTTGCATGCAATTGTTGGTATTCGTAATCTTCTAATTTACCTCTTGAAATTTTCTCCATTTTAATTTCACTCTCCGCGCTCAAAATACGTTGTACCAATTGAGAGGCACTCATCTCCAAACTAAAAAAGCCAACCGGTTGTGGTTTTGTAGGATGTAATGCTGCATTACGTGCTAGGTTTAATGCAAAAGCGGTTTTACCCACGGAAGGTCGTGCCGCTAAAATAATTAAATCGGTAGGCTGCCAACCATATGTAATTCTATCTAAGCTGGCAAAGCCACTTGGTACACCAGATATTTCATCTTTCTTAGTTCTTAATTCATCAATTCTTGTAATCGCTGTTGCCAAAGCAAATCCAATATCAACAAAATTTTTCTTTAAATAATTATTCGTGATATTAAACATTTTTGTTTCACTATCGTCAAGTAAATCAAAAACATCGGTGCTATCCTCGTAGGCATTCGCAATTACTTCGCCACTAATTCTAATTAATTCTCGTTGAATAAATTTCTGCAAAACAATTCTTGCGTGTGCATCAATATTCGCAGTAGAAACAACGACATTGGTTAATTTAGAAATATAATAAGCACCACCAACAATGTCCAAATTCTCCTGCATCCTTAATTCTTCCACCACCGTTAACATATCAATAGGCATATTTTTTTGTTGCAAACTTTGCATCGAACGATAAATCATTTGATGAGATTCAACATAAAAACATTCTGGTTTCAAAATTTCTGTCACCGTGTCAAACGCGCTTTTTTCTAATAAGATGGCACCTAATACCGCTTCTTCTAATTCGCGCACCTGTGGTGGAATTTTTCCGTACATCATACTGCTAATATCAACATTGGCAGTTTTCTTTTTGGTACGATTGGTATTTATATTGGGTAAAGCCATAATAATTAATAAATAAGATTGGGTGAATTTTCTACTGCGAAAATCAAACCAAATTAGCAATTCATGAAATTTAGTTTTGCAATCCCCTTATGCACAGGGCTTCACTATATAGTATCCACAATAAAAAGGGGTTATTCACGGGATTTCCACTAACATTTTGCGCTTATCCACCTTGGTCCCTGCATGGGGTCAAAAAGGGCCTATTTTGGAGGGGCTATTTTTTACCTAAAAAACACTCAAAAATTTGTACTTTTGAAGCTATACCATAAAGATGCAATATGACGATTAGTTATCGCTGGCTGAGTGAATATTTACCCCAAACGGTGCGCCCGGAAGAATTATCTAATATACTAACCTCCATAGGTTTGGAAGTGGAGTCATTAGAAAATTTTGAAAATTTCAAAGGCGGACTAGCAGGATTAGTTGTAGGGGAAGTATTGGAAGTGATACCACATCCAAATGCAGATAAATTAAAATTGACCAAAGTAGATACGGGTGGGGCGGCGCCTTTAGGGATTGTTTGTGGTGCCTCCAATGTTATGGTTGGTCAAAAAGTAGTGGTCGCGGTTGTAGGTACTACGATTTATCCAAAAGGGAAGGAGCCGATGACCATGAAATTAGCCAAAATTAGAGGCGAACAAAGTGAAGGAATGATTTGTGCGGAAGATGAAATTGGTGTAAGTGATGATCATGCTGGAATTATAGTGTTGGATGCTGCAATAAAAGCAGGTACTGCGGTTGCTGAAGTTTACGAATACTATCAGGATTGGATTTATGAAATTGGTTTAACACCGAATAGAATGGATGCCATGAGTCACTATGGTGTTGCGAAAGATGTATGTGCTTATTTGTCTTACCATCATAGTCCAGTAAGTGCAGTGAGTCCGTTCACACAAAATTTGGAACATGATAAGTCGGTAGCTACATTTAAAGTAGTGATTGAAGATGAAAAAGGGTGTGCACGTTATAGCGGGTTAGTCATTGAAGGAGTCACTGTGCAAGAATCGCCTACCTGGTTAAAAAATAGATTGCAAAGTATTGGATTGCGTTCCATTAATAATATCGTGGACATCACGAATTATATTTTACACGAAACAGGGCAACCACTGCACGCTTTTGATGCCAATGAGATAAAAGAAAATAAAGTAGTCGTTAAAAAATATGCTGCAGGTACTAAGTTCAATACACTCGACGGAGTTGAACGAAATTTGCAAGCCAATGATTTAATGATTACGGATGGCGCAAAGCCATTGTGTATTGCGGGAGTTTTTGGAGGTTTGCAAAGTGGGGTAAAAGCGACTACAAAAAATATATTTTTAGAAAGTGCCTGGTTTGAAAATGTACATATTCGTAAAACCTCATTACATCATGGCCTTAGGACAGATGCTGCAACGCGTTTTGAAAAAGGGGTGGATGTGGATGGTACAGTAAAAGTATTGTTGCGTGCTGCAAAAATGATACAGGATATTGCAGGCGGAAAATGTAGCGAGGTAGTAGATGTATATCCAAACCCTGCGAAAAAAGCGGTCGTGCATTTAAGTTTTAGTTATCTGAAAAAACTAAGTGGCAAAACCTATCCAGTAGATAAAGTAAAAACAATACTTACAAGCTTGGGTTTTGAAATTAGTAAGGAAACGCAGGATGGTATTGAATTAGCAGTGCCATACCACAAACCTGATATTAGCATACCCGCTGATATCGTAGAGGAAGTTTTACGTATTGATGGCTTGGATAATATTGAAATTCCAAGTGTTATTACGATGAGTCCTTCTATTGATCCATTAGAGAAAAAAGAAAAGTTCAAAGATAAAATTGCGCAGTTTTTAGTGGGCCGCGGCTACACGGAAATATTAACCAACTCCATTACGAATAGTGCTTATTTTTCGGAAGAAGTTTTGGCAGGAGCTGTAAAAATGTTGAATAATTTAAGTGCTGATTTAGATGTGATGCGTCCTTCTATGTTAGAAACTGGATTGGAAACCATTGCTTATAACTTGAATCGTCAAATAAGTTCAATTGCATTATTTGAAATGGGAAAAGTATACGGGCAATCGTCCAAAGGCGCTTATTACGAATCGGAACAATTGGCTATTTATCTTTCCGGAAAACAGCAACAAGATGGTTGGAGAGCAAAAGGAGTATTAGCTGATTTTTTTGTTGCCAAAGGAGCAGCCACTGCTATTTTTAACTTATTAGGCATGCAGGCAGGCGCATGGAAACAAACAAGTAGCCATCAAATTGATTACGCAATCAATAAAAAAACGATAGGCCATTTGCAAGTCATTGGCGCGAAAAAATTACAAGCCTTTGGTATAAAGCAACCCGTTTTTTATGTCCAATTTGACCTTGCTAATTTGTTTTCGATTTATCAAAGCAAGCAGGTGGTGTACCAGGAAATATCTAAATATCCTTCCGTGGAAAGGGATCTGGCATTGGTCATCCCGCAGGATACAAAGTATGAAGCCATTGAAGCCTGTGTGAATGAAGCTAAATTGGAAGCATTGAAAGAGTCACGTGTATTTGATATTTTTGAGAGTGATAAATTAGGTGCACAGAAAAAATCAGTGGCGATTAATTTTGTATTTAATACGGCAGATAAAACTTTGACTGATACTGAAATTGATACCATGATGAAAAAACTGGTACAATTATTTGAAAAAAATTTAACCGCAGAAGTTAGAAAATAACTAAATTCAATTTGTTAAAAATAAATCATGCTTGCTTTAAAATTATCCCTTGAACAATTACAAGAAAAATTACAGCTTTTAATTAAGCAGTATGGTGTATTGGACAAGGAGAACCAACAGCTTAAAGCAGCTGTAACGAA
>Ga0209107_10001125_pt1 | contig 14882 bp, 15 predicted proteins | sample LakErihyJuly2011_2_FD_187460 | JGI IMG/M metagenome (GOLD analysis project Ga0209107, IMG submission 187460) | Freshwater microbial communities from dead zone in Lake Erie, Canada - CCB hypolimnion July 2011 (SPAdes) (version 2) | ecosystem: Environmental > Aquatic > Freshwater > Lentic >... | reverse complement strand
CTATAAGATGAAGTATGTTATTTATTTAATATTTTAGGGTATCGACTTCAGCAACCCTAACCTGAATATTAACTGGCTTCCTTTAAATTACTTTGATGATTGCACCATGGAAACTATATTCGTGGATGATCATATCAACTTTGATGAGGTCTTCACAGATGAAGAAGGTCAAAAAATCCAAGTTTTCGCAGAGGTGCTATACCGTCTGTCAGACTAACACGAATTCAAGTGGTTTCATGCTGAAATCCTAGGATACAACGACAAGGTTAAAAAAATGCGATGCATGCTAGACAATGGCAAAGTTCAATTAGTGCCTAGAATTTACGTGTGCTTAGACATAGAAGATCCAATCAAATTTACAAAGAGACTGATGAGTGCTTTTTAAAGAAGATTGTACGCCGATTCTTTGATCCGATACCAGTGCTACATCTAGTCAATGCCGGTTGACCATCTGTCAGAGCTTAACCAAATTTAGAGGAGTTAGATTGAAAAAAAGGTCAAGACTAAGCAACACGAGAACTCCGAACTTACAGGCCTTATGAGAGAAGTCCAACAAGAATATGCCAAGACCATGAATGGAATTATTTTTGACAAATACCTTAATAAACAAACCAATGATCTTGTTCCACACGCACTTGTCCTTCCAAAAACTTAAACAAATTACGAGGTGAAAAACCAAACTATGCTTCCAATCAATCAAGGCCCCGAAATCCATATGTGGGTACACACAGAGATCTTTAAGACTCCCGCTAAGGAATTCACCTAAATCTACAAAGATTTTTGCCTTAACTCCTTCTTTATCACACCTGAAGTCATAACTTCATTACAGAAAATCAAAGAAGAATGCAATAATATCTAAGGATACAAATTCTTCGAAATATCTGAAGGAAATATGCCTTACAAAATTGATGAATTTTAAAATGAAGTAGAGAGTTCTTGTCACGCCACAGTGATTAAGCTCAAAAATATCTGGTAGCCTACTATAGAGAAAATCATACAGACAAATTTTGCAGGTAGCGATAAGAGTTGGCTGAACATCAAGGTGAAAGATCTCCCAACTTACAATAGTGGAAAGCTGAAAAGATTCCTACTTTTAGTTGACAAGAATATGTAGGACAGTCTTCTTAGTTTGTGCCAACAAAGTTTCAACAGTTATCTAAATTTCGTGACAAATTACATCCCGAAAAAAGTCGATATAATCTCCACCTCTGATGTCGTGAATGAACTTAAAAATGGAACCTTCCTCAGATCAACCCAGCCTGAGAGCTTTTTCTCAGTTAAAGCTGTTAAACCATTGTTTTAGTTGGAATTGTTGAAGAATATTGAGAGCGAAACGTTTCACTACTCTTAAGCTCCTCTAGCTGTCGCTTAGATCTTAAAGAATATTCTAGACAAGCTCATAGATGATCTCAACAAAATCCCCAACATAGAGAATTCCCTTCTCCATGATCTGTTCAGAAAAAGTCTAAATTCTTTCGGAGAGTCTTACTTAAAAGCTCCCAAAAGAAATAAAAATGAAGTTATTGAATACATCTCTAAGACGAACTGGGAATACGATGAAAACGAATGGGTAGACAAGATATATGAAAAACTATCTAAGGAAGTCGAAAACTCAGTAGCCCCACTCGAATAATATCTTGCAAAATTCGATCAATATAAAGTAATTTTGAAGATGAACGCCGAGGAGTATGTAAAGGGCTTCGATACAGAATCAGAGACTAAACCTCCAGTTGATGTTAATATTATAAAGGAGGATATTATTGCTAATAATATGAAGGAAAAAAAACTAAGAGAGGAGATGCCAGAAAATATCTAGGTTTCGTATTTCCTTATCAAGGCAAAAGATACTGTCAATTTCCTGGCAAATAAATATCAAAAGATGTCATAAGGTCTTATTGAATTGATAGCCAAAAGAGCTAGAAATGAGACAGGAAATCTCCTCAAAGAAGTCAATAAGATGAAAGAGAAAATAAGAGAGGCACCCTCCACCATAGAGAAATTAGTTGAGTTGGAGGAATACATCAACATTATTCCAAATGATCTCGAAAAAATTGATAAAAATATCCTAAAATCGATGGAAATCTATTAAATTATGGAGTAATTTTAATATCGATTTTCAGAAGAAGATATTAAAAAGAAATGGGTCACCTTTGGAGGTCCTAAAGATGTCTACAAAATAATAGAAGATCAGAAAAATTTTTTGTAACGTGAAAAACTAAAATTCAAGGACAAGATGGCACTTGACTAAGAAGAGTTTAAAGCCGAGATTGAGGACATTGAGAGATCTATATCTGGGTTCAACTAATACACAAACATAAAAGAGTATCAGTCAGTGGCAGGATATGCTGAGAACATCAACGAGAAGATCAAGGAGTTCATTGATCGTTCAAGGAAATTCAACAACCAGGAAAATCTATTTGAAAAGCCAATAACTGATTACACAAAGATTTAATCTATGCAGAAAGAGTTCACTCCATATTCTAACCTCTGGATAACCTCCAGGAATTGGAACCAAAACATCAATAACTGGCTGCACGGAAGATGGGAACTTTTGGATGCTACCAGTTGCGAGAAATTCGTGGAAGATTCCTGCCGAATGTTGAATTAAACAACCAAATTTTTCAAAGACAGAAATCTATTAGCGGTTCATAAAATAGCTGTAGATGTGAAGAAGCAACTCGATGATTTCAGACCCAAAGTCCCCCTCATGGTAGCCTTAAGGAAAGAGGGTATGAGGGATCGTCACTGGGAATAGATTAGCAAATTAGCTGGATTCCCAGTGTACCCAACAGATGATTATACCTTCACCAAAATTCTTGACATGGGTTTGATGGATATCGTTGATAAATGCTAAGAAGTAGGAGAGAAAGCCTACAAAGAATTCTTGATCGAAAAAGAATTGATCGCAATGAAGAAGTAGTGGGAAGACGTCAATCTCACCCTGAAGGATTACGTCAAAGGATCTACTAAGACTTACATTATCACTGGATGGGATGATATTAATACAATACTCGACGAACACATCCTAAAGACCCAGGCGATGTAGTTCTCTCCTTTCAAAAAACCTTTCGAAGTGGAAATCACTGATTGGAATGATACCTTGAAGTTGATGTCAGAAATACTTGATGCATGGTGCCAATATCAAAAGAACTGGATGTATCTCCAGCCGATATTTGACAGTCCAGATATCTCAAAACAACTTCCAGGAGAGTACAAAAAATTCAAAACCGTTGACAATAATTGGAAATCCACCATGAACATGGCCTTCAACACTAAGAACGTCGTAAAGGTTTGCCTATTTGAAGGCCTACTCGTAAAACTTAAGGAAGGTAATGAGAACTTAGACATGATTTAAAAGGAGTTGAATAATTACTTAGAGAGAAAGCGTGAGAGATTCTCCCGTTTCTATTTCCTCTCTGATGATGAGTTGCTTGAAGTTCTTTCAAGGACAAAGGACCCAACTGCAGTACAACCTTTCCTCAAAAAAGTGTTCGAGAATGTTCAATTATTAGATATCACAGAAGAAAAGAAATTCCTTGCTATGTTCTCAGGAGAAAAAGAAAGAGTAGATTTTGTTAAGGTAATTGACCCCATGAATAAGAACGTAGAGGATTGGATGGGTGAAGTTGAAGATCAAATGAAGATTTCAGTTCGAAGTATCGTTAAAGCCGGCATCTTTGATTACCCTAAACTTGGACTTCCTGCAAAAAAAACAAGAGTTCAATGGGTAAAATCTCACGCAGGTTAGGCTGTTCTAACAGCTTCTTAAGTTCACTGGACAGAAGAATGCGAAACTGCTCTCAAGAACAAAAATGTCAAGCAATATTGGGAAGTGACTTTATAAACTTAACTAAATGATCTAGTCGATGCAGTCAGGCAAAAACTCTCTAGTTAATAAATGTTGACTCTTAACGCGTTAATTGTCATTGATGTGCACGCCAAGGACGTAGTATAGGTACTCGTAGAAGGAAACATCGACGATCCCCTCTAATTCGAATGGATCGGCTAGCTCCGATATTACTGGCGAGTTAATACAGACTACAGTAAAGAGGATTAAATTTATGTCAAAATGGTGCAGACTACCTTCCCTTATGGTTATGAATATCTAGGTAACAGTTTGAGATTGGTTATTACTCCTCTCACAGATAAATGTTATATGACTCTCATGTCAGCTTTAAAGCTGAACTTAGGTGGTGCTCCTTCAGGACCAGCCGGAACAGGGAAAACAGAGTCTACAAAAGATTTAGCTAAAGCTCTTGCAATATAGTGCGTTGTCTTCAACTGTTCAGATACCATGGACTATCTGATTGTAGCTAAATTTTTCAAAGGTCTCGCTTCTTGCGGAGCTTGGATTTGCTTCGATGAATTCAACAGAATAAATATAGAGGTGCTTTCAGTTATAGCCTAACAATTGTAAATCCTATTCGATGCTAAAAGAGATAAAAAAGAACGTATTGAGAACTTCGAAGGTTCAGACATAAGAATGCGAGAAACTTTCTGTGTGTTCATTACAATGAATCCAGGTTATGCAGGCAGAACAGAATTACCTGATAATCTTAAAGCTCTCTTCAGAGGAGTTGCCATGATGGTGCCCGACTATGGACTAATAGGAACAATTATGCTTTACTCTTTCGGATTCAAAACAGGTAAGGAATTGGCAAAAAAAATGGTTGTCACTTTCAAATTATCCTGTGAGTAACTTTCTGCATAAGATCATTATGATTACGGTATGAGAGCCGTTAGATCCGTTATTAACGCAGCAGGTCTCTTAAAAACAGACGAGCCCGACACACCAGAGGATCTATTACTTCTTCGAGCTCTAAGAGATGTTAACGTACCAAAATTCCTAAAAGATGATATACCATTATTTGAGAACATCATAAAGGATATTTTCCCAGGAGTAGTCCGTCCAGAAATAGACTACGGAGCACTTCAATCAAGTTTGTTAAATAACTGCAAAAAGCTGAATGTACAACCAGTTTAATCTTACCTCGATAAAGTTATACAATTATACGATACCTGTTAAGTTCGTCACGGTTTAATGGTCGTTGGACCGACAGGAGGAGGCAAAACATCCAATATCACCACCTTATCAAGTTCTTTATCTGATCTCGAAAACAATGGGTACTATAAAGTTTAGAATTGGTATATGAATCCAAAAAGTATTTTAATGACCTAGTTGTATGGTGGTTACAATGAAGCTACACGAGAATGGTCTGATGGAGTACTAGCTCTAACAGTTAGAGAGGCATCAAGAGATCTGAGCGGGGTTAGACATTGGATAATCTTTGATGGACCGGTTGATGCAGTATGGATAGAAAACATGAATACAGTGCTAGATGATAATAAAAAACTTTGTCTAAATTCAGGTGAAATTTTGACGCTTACAAAATACATGAAAATGATCTTTGAAGTTGAGGATCTAACAGTAGCAAGTCCAGCTACAGTAAGTCGTTGCGGAATGGTGTACATGGAGCCTCAATCCATGGGTTTACAACCCCTTGTAACATCTTGGATTTATCAAATCCCTGAAAATTGTAAGACTAAAAGCAAAACTTTCACGGAAAATCTTGAAAAATTGTTCAAAATTTATCTTGAACCCACAATTGAGTATATGAGACTAAATCTGAAGGAGGTTACAGTTACCGTGAATAACAACATATGTTAGTCCTTATGCCGTATATTAAATTGCTACCTCGCTGAATATGTAGATACGGAGATAAAAAAGATCACTGAAGATTAGATTAAAGCTCTAGAGGAATCATTGGAATGCCTATTCGTATATGCTGTGATCTGGAGTTTGTGCTGCACTGTCGATTATGCTGGAAGAGAAGCGTTCAATGTGTTTATGAGAAAGGAGTTATTCGAAAAAAATCCTTGTAAAGTTCCCTTCCCTAAAGACAAAAAAATATATGACTACACCTGGGATATGACTAAGAAGTAATGGGTCTAATGGTCTGAGTTCAACAAAAACTTTGAGATAAATTCTAATTTACAGTACAATGAGATCATTATTCCTACAAATGATTCTACAAGAAACTCATATAACATGAAACTTCTTCTTACTAATTTGAAACATGTCCTATTCCCTGGACCCACAGGTACAGGAAAGAGTCTCAACTCGTTCAACTTGTTGCAGAATGAGATGGGCGAAACATATTAATATATTGCCCTTACATTTAGTGCACAGACGGGAGCAAATCAGACATAAGATACTATCGATTCTAAAATCGAAAAAAGAAGGAGGGGAGTCTTTGGTCCTCCTGTAGGCAAGAAATGTGTGATTTTTGTTGATGACATGAATATGCCCAAAAAGGAAGTATTTGGAGCTTAGCCGCCTTTAGAATTACTACGTCAGTACCTGGATTACAAAGGATGGTATGAACGCAAAGATTACAATTTCAAAAAAATTGAAGATGTTGTACTCCTAGCTGCGATGGGACCCCCAGGCGGTGGAAGAGCAGTCATCACCCCAAGAATTCAAAGACATTTTAATATAATTGCTTATTGTGAATTAGAAGAAGAATAAGTTTCTTACATTTTTAACACAATAGTAAACAACTTCTTAGGGAAATTCTCTGAAGATTGTAAGAAATTAATCCCAAGTCTGATCGATACTGTCATAGTTATATACAATACCGTGCGAAAAGAGCTTTTGCCAACTCCAAAGAAGTCTCACTATACTTTCAACTTGAGAGACATCAGCAAAGTCTTCTAAGGCATATGTAATGCAAGTTAGAAGTTCTGCGATGAGAAAGTCATAATAGTAAGATTATGGTATCATGAGAATATGAGAATCTTCCATGATAGATTAATAGACGAAGAAGATAGAGAATATTTCAAGGTTCTTCTGGAAAAATCGTTTGAAAAATTCGGACTTGTTAAAGAAGACGTGCTAAATTTGGATAGAATCCTCTTCGGAGATTTCCTATAAGGAAGAGAGTAGGAACCTAGAAATTATTATTAGGTTCCCGATCTATAAGATCTGATTAAAAAAATGATTGCATTTTAAGAGGAATATAACCTTGATACAGAATTCTCAGGAATAGGAGGAAAAAACGCTATGAAACTCGTACTTTTCCTCGACGCATGTGAACATATCTGTAGGATTCAGAGAATTATAAGATAACCTTTAGGACACGCTCTTCTGTTGGGTGTGGGAGGAAGTGGTAGACAGTCTTTATCTAAAATGAGTACCTTCATTGCTGGTTATAAATTATTCCAAATTGAGGTAATTAAGGGTTATACTATGAGATCATGGAGAGAAGATATAAAGACAGTCTTAATGTAGGCAGGAGTTGAAAAAAAGGAAATTACTTTCCTTTTTGTTGATACCTAGATAATAAATGAACAATAAGTGGAGGATCTCAACAACATACTTAATTCTGGAGATGTCACTGGTATCTACCAGGACAAGGATATGGAAGATATCGTAATGGCTTGCAAACAAGATTGTCTCAAAAAGAATCTCCAACCAAACAAAATGAATATTTTTGCTCAATACTTGTTGAGAGTAAAGTAAAATATCCACTTGGTCATTGCTATGTCCCCTCTTTCAAGTGTATTCAAGACCAGACTTATTATGTTTCCTTCATTAGTTAATTGTTGCACTTTGGACTGGTTTACTGAATGGCCTGAGGAAGCCCTTGAAGGAGTAGGAAAAGGTCAATTAGCAGAATTCTCTCTAGAAATGAGCATCGAGAATGACTAATTAGACTCCCTTGTAAATGTATTTAAGACTATGCACAAATCGGTTGAAAAAATCTCAATTTTGTACAGAAACTAATTAAGACGTATAAACTTTGTGACACCAACATCCTACTTAGAACTTCTTAAAATGTTTTAAACTATTATGAAGGAAAAAAGAACAGATTTGAAAGCTTAAATAAATAGGCTGAAAACTGGTTTGGATAGATTGATAGATGCTAATATTGAGGTCGAAAATATGTAAGTGACTCTTAGAGCATTAATGCCCGAACTAGATATCTCTGCAGCAGAAACTGATAAAGTTATGAAACAAATCACCATAGATAAAAAAGAGGCTGATGAAACCCAGCTAATTGTGAGTTAGGAAGAAGAGTTAGCCAATAAGGAGGCTAATGCCGCTAACATCATTAAAAAAAGAGCCGAAGAGTCAGTAACGGAGGCTAATAAGATCTTGGAAGGAGCCGTAGCAGAAGTTAGGAAATTAAAGAAAGAACATATACAAGAGGTTAAATCCATGAAGACTCCTCCTCCAGCTAGTTTGGACATTTTGGGAGCCATGTGCTACTTATTACAAGACAAGCTAAGAGAGAAAGGGTAGATAGGTATCAAGATGAAGGCAGTTGAGGGATCTTTAGGTAAAAAGACAGAAGATTACCTTGTAACTGCTGCAATCCTCTTAAATGAACCCACTGAGTTACTATCTAGTTTAATCAATTACGACAAAGAGCACATCAATTAAAACTACATTTCATAACTGGAAAATAAAATCATTCCTTCTCCAAATTTCACCCTCGAGAAAGCTTCAAATTGTTCAGTAGCCATTAAATTTATTTATATATGGGCCAAAGCTATGTACGATTTCAATAGAGTGTTCCTAGAGACTCAGCCTTTAAGACTTGAATTAGAGACTGCAGAGAAAATTGTCTCTACAAAAATGGCAATTGTTGCTGAGAAAAAAGCGCTGCTTCTAAAAGTCACATAAAAACTTTAAATGTTGGAAGAGACATATTCCGAAATGGTTAAAAAACTTGAAGCGCTATAAAATAAAATGGAAAGTTGCAAAATAAAACTTGAAAGGGCTATTAAGTTAACCGGTGGTCTATCAGGGGAGAAGGTGAGATGGAATTAAGATATACTCTCTTTTTAAGCTTTGGAAGATCTACTTGCAGGAAACTCCGTGATTGCAGCTGGTATGGTTGCTTATTCAGGAGCATTTACATCTAATTTTAGATCTCAATTAGAAAAACAATGGGTGGAGAAATTGGATGAAATGCAGATTCAGCATTCTGAAGGGATCTCAATGGCTAAGTTTTTGGGAGTCCCAGTTACAATCTAACAATGGAACATATGCGGCTTACCAAAAGATGAGACTTCAATTGAAAACGGTATCATAATAGACAAATCTAGAAGATGGCCTCTTCTCATTGACCCTTAAACTTAAGCTACTAAATTCATCAAAAATCTTGGAAAAGATTATCATGAGGAAGGTATTGACGTCATTAAAATGAGTGATACTAATCTTATGAGAGTACTAGAAATAGCTATCTAAAATGGAAAGTTTGTGCTTGTTGAGAACGTCCGTCAAGAACTTGACCCGTCACTGGATCCTATTCTTCTCTAATAGGTAATCAAGTCAGGTGGAGGAAAGAGTATTTAGATAGGTGATAAGACTCTTTAATATAATGATTCCTTTAGATTCTTCATGGCAACAACTATACCCAACCCTAGTTACTCTCCTGAAACCTTCGTAAAGGTTTGTATCATCAATTTCGGTATCACCAAAACAGGTTTGGAAGATTAGATGCTCGCTCTCATTGTAGCTTTAGAGAACCCTGCACTTCAGCAGAAAAAAACCGACATTGTGAAGAAAAACGCACAAGACAAAAAAGATCTCTTCGAAATTGAAGACAAAATTCTTAAAAACTTATCTTAAAGTGAGGGAATAGACGATTTACTGAAAGACGAAACTTTGATTAACACTCTACAGAATGCTAAAAAAATGGCAGCTGAAATCAATCAAAGGATGAAGGATTCCAAAGTCACAGAAATTGAGATAGACAAGACAAGAGAGAGCTATAGACCAGTAGCTTACAGAGCATCTATCCTCTTCTTCTGTATCATAGATTTAAATGGTATCGATCCGATGTATGAATACTCCTTACAATGGTTTATGAACTTATTTAAGATTGGTGTTGAACTAGCCACACCTTCCAAAGAGCATGAAGAGAGATTAGAAAACCTCAACAGCTATTTTACTTTTTCTCTTTACGAAAATATCTGCAGGAGTCTGTTCGAAAGACATAAATTATTATTTAGTTTCCTGCTGACCATTAGTATCCTTTAAGGAGAGGACAAGATGAATAATGAGGAGTGGAGGTACTTGTTAGCTGGTCCCTCTGGAGATATCAAAACCAAGAAGAATCCAACAACTTGGGTCGCAGATAACTAGTGGGCCGACATGTACAAACAGATTTATGGAACGAGTTAACTTCCCAATTTTAAAGGCTTCGAGGAATCCTTCATGGAAGTAAATTATATATATTTAATCACTAGAACTCTGATAAATGGAAGGCATTCTACGACAGTCTGACTCCCCATACTGATAAACTTGTTGAGCCTTGGGACACCAGGGTGGCGGAGTTCTAAAAGATAATCATCATTAAATCCATCCGACCTGATAAGGTTATCCCCGCAGTCTCTAACTTCATCAGCAATACAATGGGGTAAATAATTTAATTTAATTTCTTAGTGAGAAGTTCATCATACCACCTACATTTGACCTAGCGAATTGTTTCCGAGACGCTACACTTACGACTCCATTAATTTTCGTACTTTCCACTGGTTCTGACCCTAAATCAGACATCTATAAATTTGCTGAGACCTTGGATATGAAGAACATAGCATCAATTTCTCTTGGTCAAGGACAAGGAGTTAAGGCTGAAAAATGCATTAAAGAGTATATGCAGAAAGGTGGTTGGGTGCTTCTTTAGAATTGTCACTTAGCTGTAAGTTGGTTACCAGAATTAGAAAAAATTGTGGAAGAATTTTCTCCAGATGTCATGAACCCAGATTTCAGATTATGGTTGAGTAGTATGCCTTCGAATCAGTTCCCTATTTCAATCCTATAAAATGGTGTAAAGATGACACTAGAGCCCCCTATGGGTCTAAGATCGAACATGAAAAGATCTTATGTTTCCTTGCTCAATGATACCGTCTTGAATGACTGCAAGCAACCTGATACTTTCAAGAAGCTTGCTTACGGGTTTGCTTTCTTCCATGCATTAGTTTAGGATAGAAGAAAGTTTGGTCCAATCGGTTGGAACATCCCTTATGAATTCACAATGGAAGACTTAAAAGTCACCATTATGTAATTGAAAATGCTATTAGATGAGTATGAGGTAATTCCTTGGAAAGTCATAAACTTCCTAGGTGCGGTGGTCAATTACGGCGGTAGGGTTACTGATGCTTAAGATATCACCCTGATCAATAATATTCTTCGTAACTTCATGAATGATAAAATTCTTACAGAAGGTCATAAGTTCTCCCCCTCAGGAATTTATATCTCCCCTAAGGTCGGGGATTAATAAGATTATATCAATTCAATTGAAACGTTACCTTTAGACCCCTAGCCAGAAATTTTCGGCCTCCATGAAAATGCACAAATCACTAATGCACAAAATCAAACTATCCTGCTTCTGGAAACGATATTATCAGTGTAACCCAGAACATCAAGCGCAGGTGGGAAATCAAGAGAGTAAGTGTTAGAGGAATTAGCCAATTTCATTCAGTCCAGAACACCTAAAGAATTTGACTACGACAAGATTTTCATCCAGTATCCAACAGATTACAACGAAAGTATGAACACAGTCGTCTGCCAAGAAGTTATTAGGTATAACAAATTGTTAAAGGTGATGGCTATATCCTTGATCAATGTAAAGAAGGCTATGAAGGGTTTGGTTGTCATGTCTGAGGAATTGGAGGCTTTATCTAATTCACTTTTTGACAATTTTGTCCCGGCTATGTGGGGGAGTAAAGGATTTTTATCTTTGAAACCTTTGGGCTCATGGGTTTAGGACCTAAATGATAGAATAGACTTTATCAACAAGTGGCTGAATGGTGGCACTCCAATATTGTTCTGGATCTCCGGATTTTTCTTCCCTTAGGCTTTCATTACCAGTGCTTAGTAGAATTTTGCAAGAAAAATGAAGATTGCGGTAGATGAGATATCATTCGACTATATCTGGATGGATAACTTAAAGGTAACTGACATCAAGGAGAAAGCCCCGGATGGCTGCTACATCTATGGTATGTTCTTAGAAGGTTGTTAATGGAATTATGAGACACACTTACTGGATGATAGCAAACCGAAGGAGTTATTCTCTGATCTTCCTTTGATGTGGCTGAAACCTGTCTAAAATAGGGTAGTCCCATCAACAGGGATTTTTTTTACACCCTTGTATAAAGTAGTCAGCAGAGTAGGAGTCTTGATGACAACAGGTCACTCATCCAATTTCGTTATGTTCCTTGAGGTTCCAAGCAATAGAGAATAGTAAGTTTGGAATGTAGCCGGAGTTGCAGCATTTTTGGCTTTAAGATATTGAAATAAATTATTTAGTTATACATTCATAAAACAATACATTCATATAATAAAACATTAAATAAATTTTTTTTTCGCTTAAAAATATTTTTATAAAAATATATGTATAAATTTATATCAAAATCAATTTTGAATGTGGTTTTTTTTTATCGACTTTGTGATAAATCGATTTATGTTAATCTTCTAATTTATTCAAAATAATGAAAAAAAAACATATTATTAACACATATAAATTTATTTATTTATCTATTTAATTCAATATTCGAGCCTTTATTTTAAGATTATTATATATTAATTTAAATTTTTTAATAACAAAAAAAATTAATTTTCTTCAATTTTTCATTAATTAAATATTATTTTTGATGTTTAAAATAAGACAAATTTAATTTTATATTTAATATAAATTAACTGTAGAAATATAAATTCATAATACATTAATTAATAAAGAGCAACAAAGTGGGCACGTGTTATTTTTTACTCCTAAAGTGGATAGAACTTTGTTTTCATACATTTGATCGTAATCAATGACTAAGCTCGAACAATTAGAGCACTATAAAATAGGTTGCTCGTCAATTATTTCATGAGTAACCAAGCATCTCTACACTGTATGGTTTTTTCCACAAACTATATCTTTTTGACTTACCTATTCATCACATATAGGACAGAGTTATTCGCATACATCCTCTATTTTAATAAAATTATGATCATATAAATTTTATATCTTTTTCTGAATTTCGGTGGGCAATTTACTACTCCCTATATTTTATTTATAAAAAAATTGTTTTAGATTTTCAAACTTCTAACTTATCATCTATTAAAATTATTTCTTGTCAAGAAGTATTAGGTTTATTAGTATCACATTTATAGAAAAAGGGATTTTTATTGGATTAATTAAAATTTCATGAATTTTAGAGGATAATTTTCTTATTTTTTCAAGCTCTGAATCTTTTATTTAAAACTTTTTTATCGCATATTTTTCATCATCTAAAGTTAGTAAATCTTTTATCAGTTCAAAGTAAATGGTAGGATCATAATGCATTAAAATAATAAGATCCTAAATATTTAGAGGGGCTATTGAGTAAGTTTGGTTATCATTTATTCTTAATTTTGAATTCAAATTTTGTATTAAATTTTAAATGATTTTAGTACTTAATCTCTCTTCGACCATGAAACAAATATTTGTTTCTTATTAATTTATATAGCTATCTAATCCCACCCCAACCATAATAAGATTGTTGTTAGAGAAGGCTAATGAGTGCAGCGAGTACATATTATCTAATTGGACATTTTTCAAAATTTATTTATTTATTTTTTACAATTAAACTATTCTGGCATCTATAGAGCATATAAAAAATGCATCATTGGTCTCCAATATAACCGATATCGAGGTCAGATGCTGAAATTCGAAAAAAATGGATTCTAAATGCGCTTTATAATCATACTCCCAGATCTTATTGTTGTGGGAGTACAGGATATTACTATAATTATCAAAGCAAAATATCTAATCGACGTAGTTGGGTAGAGTTAGTTTATTGTAGAGTGATGAATGGAATCCTTTGGTACTTATGTTATGGTCGATTATTTTTATTTGGATAATTATTAGCTGGTTAATCTCACACAATAGAAAGGCGTATATTTCATCATCCTGTTTATGAAATTTTTATTATTTGCTTATCAGGTTGAATGGGATATCTATTTCACATATCTTGGTTTAGTAATCTCTAGATGGTTTGGAGAGAAGGATACAGTATTTAGACCCTAAGTGAATACCGAATAATTGTACGTTTTCTTCTTAGGATTGGATTGATGAGGACCATGCTACAGAGTACACTGGTGGGATGTATTATGAGATTTGATCGATTTCCACAATCATATCACGGTTCACGTAGGTAACTATCTGATAAGAGTTAACCACTGAATTTGTTGTCTTACGTTCCAAAAAATAGCAATCCCCATTAGTCAATAGGACAGATAGCATCGGTTAATTTTATTTGAATAGGCCATTAGAAATTTTTAAACTTTTGATTTTTAAAGAATCCGCGTTATTATTTATGGTTAATACCCTATTTCTAATAGTTGAACTTTTAATGAGCTGATTTTCATCGTTTTCGAATGCAAATCAAACAAATTTTAAATGATCTACTTTGTCTGACGACGTGATATTGTAATTAGAAGTCAATTGATCGATAAAAAAATGTTGGATCTCTCCATCTTTTTTTTTCAATAATTCTATCATATCAATGCATTCTTCAAGATAATTTTATTTTGTTACCAATTTTAGCATCGAAAATATATATATCTTGGATTGAAGAGCTAAGTAGCATATATTATTTTCATCTATTTACAGACAGTCGGGATTTTAAATCCTGTCTTTGAGAGGAATTCCTTCCTTTGATAAATCTGTAATAATTTTAAACATTTATTACTAATTATTAGAATTAATTTAATATAAAATTATTTATAAAAATGCGGAAATTTATTTAAAGACCAAATAATTATTTTTGTACATAATTGAATCCTCTAGTAAAAGAAAGGTTGGAGCTTAAACTCGGTAAAAATCCAGAAAAATATTTATTCA
>Ga0209107_10001124_pt1 | contig 14910 bp, 19 predicted proteins | sample LakErihyJuly2011_2_FD_187460 | JGI IMG/M metagenome (GOLD analysis project Ga0209107, IMG submission 187460) | Freshwater microbial communities from dead zone in Lake Erie, Canada - CCB hypolimnion July 2011 (SPAdes) (version 2) | ecosystem: Environmental > Aquatic > Freshwater > Lentic >... | reverse complement strand
ATTCAAGAAATCAATTTGTTAGGAGAAACCGTAGAATAAATAGTAGAAATAGAAATATGTTTTTTTCGTCAAATCTAAATGATGATACAAACTTATTTAGTATATTTAATGAAAGACCAAGAACAGTAAATCCAACATTTGTCGATTACTTAAACACAACTGTTCGTATTAGGCCAACAAACGAGCAAATTCAAAATGCGACAAGAGAAATTACATATGGAGACATTACCAATCCACCAAATGAAACATGTCCTATATCTCTAGACCGTTTTGATCCAGATGATTTAGTTAGCCAAATAATACATTGTGGACATATTTTTTGTCAAGCTGAACTACAAGAATGGTTTCAGAATAATGTGCGTTGTCCTGTTTGTAGATATGACATTCGAGATTATACAACAAGAGGCGAAACAAGTACTCAAACAAGAGGCGAAACCAGTTCTCAAACAAGAGGCGAAACCAGTACTCAAACAAGAGGCGAAACAAGTACTCAAACAAGAGGCGAAACCAGTTCTCAAACAAATGCTACACCTAATTCCAATGAAACTATATCACATATTTCAAATTTGTCTTTTGTGAGAAATCCAACCACAAATCAAACTGAACAAATAGTCTTTGATTTCGAAGTGGATAATCAGCTTAATAATATAACATCACAAATAATCCAATCTTTACTTTCACAAAATAGAAATAGACGATAAACTATAATTACAATTTATATTTTTAATATATATTGTGACGGTATATGTAGGTAAAATTTATATGTAAACAATATAAAAGTAAATATATAAATGAATATATAATATGACTGATAAATATGATACTCAAATGAAACAGATTAATGCCACTTTCTTTTATGACGGCAATTCTAAATACATTCCTACTGTCTTAAAAAAAGAGATTTCAACACATATTATATTTCAAACTATTACTGAATCCATTAATACTCAATATATGTATACATTTGGAAAAAAACCACACCATTTACTTTTGGAACAACTAGTCAATGGATTTGTCTTATTTAATTTGCATAAGAATAAATATATGCTGAACAGTAAAGATGAATTATTAAAATACATAAAGGACAACACTATTTCTATTGAAGAAAATGTATATTTTACGGATATTTTTCTTTATAGTCAAAGACCCAGTTTTTTAACTGTAGAGGAACATGAATGTATTAGAGCTTGTGTGACGCTTGATAAATAACACATGTGTATTATGTTCGTCTACGTGTTTTTTTTGTATTAGTCTTAACATTATGTTTACGTGTAGCCTTTCTTTTTTTATTATCACCGTTAACTAATCCAAATAATTTATCCATAATATCGTCCGATATTGTTTCATGATTTTTGTATAAATTGTTATTATCATTTTCGTTATACATTCGTTTTGGTAGTTTTTGATTAATAAAATATAACCCAGCAGGAACAGCTAAATTTTCAAAAGGACTAGACATCTTACCTCCATTTTGTTTAAGGTCACTTTGTTTAAGGTCACTTTGTTTAAGGTCACCATTTATAGTATTCATAGGAGAAATATCTTTTTCTAATAAAAAGGAGTTCACTGTATAACCACCTCCAACAAATTTTGTTTGCCCATCTTCTGTAAATGTGCGAAATAAAACAAAATCATCGTCTGTTAAACTGTCATAAGTATCCATTATCTATACAATAATATGATATAAATTAATTATTATAAATCCGCTTTATTTCTGGAACATAATTTACTTCACGTTTATTTTTAACATATTCAATAATTTTCTTAACTTGTTCTTCATTTTTAATTATTTCCGAAAGGCAAGTTTCTAAATGCTTAAATGTTAGTTGTTGAGTATCTTTAACCATTTGAATTTTAAGTTGTCCGTCAGTAATTTTAAAAGTATAATTGTTTAAATTCGCAGTTTCGACATTTGATGTAATTTGTTTTGTAATTGTAGTTTTTTTATCACGTAATTCCTTCATCCTATCACTTAAAATTCTCATTTGGTTGTCAATAGCAACCCATTGGTGCAATTGTGGTTCAAAGTTCATATAAATAATAAGTTATAAATAATGTTTAATATTATTTTATATAATATAATGTTTTTTAACCAAAATAATAAGTTTATGCCATTGGTTTCCGATAAGTTTAGAAAAAATGATGAAAATCTAGTGTTATTATTTACTAATGCCAGAGATGAACCAAATATAGCGGAATGGATAGCTCATCATTTGTTGTTAGGGTTCGACAAAATCATTATATTTGACCATTTATCTAAAGAACCAATTAGCAATAAATTAAATACTAATTTTGACAAAAAAATTCAGGTAATCAGAAAAAATGATAATCATCAAAATGTGAAAGAACTATTTGGAAAGGAGGCAATAATTATTTCACAAAATATGAAAGCATCATGGTTATTATATTTGGATGCGGATGAATACTTAATGTTGAATAATGTAACAAATATTAAACATTTTTTACATATATTTAAAGAGGCGGACGCAATAGGAATAAATTGGCTAATGTTTGGTTCTTCGAATCATAAAACACAACCGAAGGGATTGTTAACGGAAAATTTTATAATGAGCGACAAAAGATTGAATAAACATATTAAAACATTTGTTAGACCTGATAGAATAAACTCAACCAATCATTATAATCCACATACATATAATATAATAAATCCTAATCGATATTTTGCGGCAACAGGTAATAGGATGAAGCCGAATCCATTTAATAATGTTCCTATAATTTTTACAAAAACATTAGCATATATAGCACATTATTATGTTCAATCAGAAGAAGAATATAATAGGCGAAAATGTAGACCAATGGATAATGGTAGTGGTCCACGACAAAAGAATATAGATTTTAATATACACAATGAAGTTATGAATAATCAAATGCAAAATAAGTATTCACAAAATATAAAGGCATTTTTAAAAGGATATAATATTGAGTTGTAATATAATATAAATTATGTATATTTGATAATAATTTATGTTATTTATGATTTATCTTAATGTCTACGGCTACCATGTCTACGGATTCCGTTTCTACGGCTTCTGCCATATAACTGCTGAGCACCTAATAAAACACCTGGAACAAATGCCTGAGCGGCTACAGCACCCCAAGACCCACCTTTAGCGCGTCTTTTTCCTCCGGTCATATTTGGTTTTAACATTGGTTGAGCATCTTGAGCATTTATTTTTCCAATTGGAACAATATCATTGCTCTGACTTGTCGCTAAATTTTGTCCTGGTCTAATAGTTAATGAATTTTGCATTTGTGTTAAACCATCACCTACAGTACCAGCAACATAACTCCAAGCAGAAGGAGAAGAATTGCTTACTTGTGTGTTACCACCATATTGTTTACGACGTCTACTTTTTGTCCTAGACTTAGCAGATTTTCGACTACGACTTCTTTTGTTTGCCATTATATAATTAAATAAGAAAAAATCTATAGAGCATCTGTTAAAGTTTTTTTATTGCGAATTAATATTATTAATATAATAAGAATTGCTAAAATTAGTACAAATATACAAAATACAAGAAAAATAATTACATAAATATATGGATAAATTTCATATAATATTAAGTCAGTTACAGGAGAAAATAATATTTTAATTTCTCTTCTAACATCATCAGTTTTTAAAATATCCAGGCATTGTTTAATTAGAGAATCCTTCATTTGTCTATACTAACAAAAATTTCACATTTTTTATACTATTTTATTTTGAATATTTATTGCGTGTTTATACTAATTAAATTTTCTATATTTTCAGTAATGGATAATATATTTGAAGCGACAGTTGATTATGATTTTTCAAAATTATATTTAGGACCACCGACCACTGTACCTGGCGGAGCATATTTTACTAGACTTATGTATAATACTAACAAACCGTTATATATACAAACCCCTAAAAGTTTAACGAAACAAGGATTTGTAAAAAGTGGGAAAAAAGTTTATACAGATTTGATGTTTGATAATAACGATACTGTTTTTATTAATTGGATTGAAAATTTAGAGAATACCTGTCAAGAACTAATATTTAGCAAAGGACAAACATGGTTTGAAACCAAATTGGAAAAAGATGACATTGAAAGTGCGTTTACATCACCATTTAAAATATTTAAATCCGGTAAATATTATTTATTAAGAATAAATGTTAAACCAAATATTAAAATATACAATGAAAATGATCAGATAATTACTATAGACGATGTATCGTCTGAAACCAATATTATTTCTATTATAGAAATACAAGGTATACGATTTACTTCCAGAAATTTTCAAATAGATTTTGAACTTAAGCAAGCTATGCTTGTTAGCCCAGACCCATTTTTAGATGAATGCTTTATAAAAAAACCAAATAGAACTCAATCCATTAAAGAAGAAACTACTATAACACATGTACCAGTTTTAGAAGAAGCAAAACCATATTTAGAAGAAGCAAAACCAGATTTAGAAGAAGCAAAACCAGATTTAGAAGACGCTAATCCACATTTAGAAGAAACAAAACCAGATTTAGAAGACGCTAATCCACATTTAGAAGACGCTAATCCACATTTAGAAGACGCTAATCCACATTTAGAAGAGTTTGATATAGACGCATTTATTAATGAAACGTCAAAAGATTTAGACAAAATTATAACACAAAAAACTCATAATGAAACTGTGGTTTCTTTTAATTTACCGAACAGTGAAATAGAAAAACCGAACAGTGAAATAGAAAAACCGAATAATGAAATAGAAAAACCGAATAATGAAATAACAAAACCGAATAATAATATTAATTTAGAAATTATAGAATTAGAAATACAAGAGAATCCAAACATATTACAAGAAGTGGATTTGTCATTAACTTTAGAGAAAAACGCAGAACCAATGACTTTAAAAAAACCGAATCAGGTTTATTATGAAATTTACGAAAAAGCAAGAGAAAAAGCAAAGGAAGCAAAGAGGCATGCTTTACAAGCATATCTTGAAATGAAAAATATTAAGAAAACATATATGTTAGACGACATTGATGATAGTGATAGTGAATCCGAAATGGATAATTCTTCGGATGAAGAAGATTTAGACGATTCATATTAAAATATTTAAAACTTTAGTATTAACTATTTTAGCATTAAGTATTTTGGCATTAAGTATTCTTTAGAAACAATAGGCAGTATATTTATTCATAATTAATTAATAATCTAAAAATATTTTATCATCAATTTTATATAATGAGTAGTTATTTAAAAAACCTCTGGAATGATTATGGTATTGCTGGACTTGTATTTGTCATAGTCGTATTATATGGTCTTTATATGTTATATAACAATTTAAACGCAAAGGGTTCTTATGGTAATGAATCTATGTCACAAGATCGCAAAAAAGCATACTCTGATAGTTCCCCTATGGGCCCTCAACCCGCTCAAGAATCTGGTAATGAAGTTTACTCATCTGTAGGCGGTTCGATGCAAAATGGCAGCCAAGGTGTTCCTTCATCTGCTAATAGCTCCAACCCCGCTGACCTTTTACCCAAGGACACTAACAGTCAATGGGCTCAATTAAACCCTGCTGGAAAAGGTGACTTAGCCAATATTAATTTGTTAAAGGCTGGTTACCATATTGGTATCGATACTGTCGGCCAAACTTTGCGTAACGCTAATCAACAAATTCGCTCTGAACCACCTAACCCACAAGTGAACGTGGGACCCTGGAATTTGAGCACGATAGAACCAGATTTTATGCGGCCGCCGCTTGAATTGGGACAAGGTGGTCAATAAACCATTTATCGTCACAAAATAATAAATAATTTATGTATAATATTAAATTATTTATAATATTTATTTACATTAATATAAAAGCAATCAGTACATGTATAATTATGGATTTTAGAGACGAATTAGAAACTGATATATTTTTATATGGAGAAGATAAAGCACTTGAAAATATAACAAATGATATGATAAAACAAGATAATATAGAATGTTGTGTTTGTTTAAATTTTCATTGGGGAGTAAAATTACCAAATTGTAGTCATTTTATATGTCCTAAATGTTATTACAAAATATATAAAGGCTATATAAGTTGTCATTTTCATAGTGAAAATCTTAACCCAAAAGAACCTGAAGAACCTATTTATCCATATCAAAATAGGGATACAAATAAAGAATTATTTAAAAGTATAACTAACAACACTATATATTTAGAATGGTTTATAGACGATAATGAAGATTTATATAATTCAGTTAAAATGAATTCAGTATTTGTAGATAATTTAGATGTTAAATTAAAATTATGGTTTAAAAATAATGAACTACTTAAACAATATGATATTGATATGTTACAATATCAAAAATTGTTGGAACAATATAATATTGATATAGAAGCATATAATGAAAAATATGAAGAAGAAAAAGAGAATAACATACAAAAAATATGTCCTTTGTGTCGGTTGTAATATATTTAACTTTTTAGTTGTATAAATTCAAAATATTCATCATTTTTACACATATAAATATTTTGAATACTTTTTTCATTTACTATTTTATCAATATTACCCAACAATTCTTGTAACCAATCATACCTATCGTACCATATATCTTTTTGTAAAATTCTAATAATAGAATACCCATTTTCATTAGCACATTTCATTTTATAAATATCATGAATTTTTGTTAGTTCTGGTGATTGCCAATTACCAATTTGTTTAAAATGTTGAGGTCCGTCTTGTTCCACAATTATGTTTAAGTCTTCTAACATAAAATCATAAGGCAAATATTTATTAGTTTTTGGATTTTTGCACCAATTAGGTTTAAATTGTCTTTGAATTATATAATGATTTGTTAGTTTATTAAATAATATTTCTTCGGTTTTATTTACACAATGTGGGCACCAAATACCCTTAGATACATCACATAATATCTTATCAAATGGATTATTACATTTATCGCAAAGAAATTTAAGTTTTTTAGAAGAACTTTTAAATAAAGTCCGTGGATTTATTGTTTTGTCATATAGAAACTTAGATCTTTCAATGGAAGCAAATGAATTATTAAAACATATATTACAAGTAGTTTCTTCACATAATTTTTGATGAGCACAATATGAGCACCATTTATTTTCTATTGTTATATGTTTTAATTGTATAAATAATTTATGTGGGCATTTATCACAATTAAAATAGAATTTTTTATTACTGCTTATTAATACTTCTGTTGGTTTACAATCATTATCAATATGCCAATGAATAGACTTAGCATGCGACGCAAAAGATTTGTTAAAACAACTATCACATTTTCCACATAATTTTCTGTTGTAGCAATATGGACACCAATTATTGCCCTTATTAATATTTAATAAGGAACTGTCAAACGGATGTCCGCAATCGCAATCAAACCAGCATTTCTGGTGTGAATTTAGAGCATAGTCTTCTGGTTTCCCTTCGTTTCTAATAGACCAAAATTTGGATTTAGGATGCGTCGCGAAACTATTTTCATAAATCATTTATATTACATGTTATTTTTGAATAACATTTAAATCAATTTTTTAGATTCCACCGCAAAATAAAATGAAGTGTGTTTTCAGAATATTATACTCGGTCAGTGTTGTGCTGTCTTCTAATTGTTTTCCGTCAAAATAATGCAATGTCTTTTACCCTCCTCTACCATATTACCCCCTAATTTGGATATGACCATTGATACCCCAAAAATAAAAAATTTTTCAAAAACTTTTTTTTACTTAAAAATTAAAAAAATTGAAATTTTTTTAGGGAAAAAAAAGTTATCAAAAAGCATCAAAGTATACCAGCAAAAAGCAATAAATCAAGAAAATGGAAACCCACCGCGCACCCAGAAAATGCTCCCAGTGTCGCCAGGAGGGTTGTAATAAAAGTAAACCCACTTGTCCCGCAAAAATGGAAATGTCTGGGAATTCGTGCTCCCAGTGTCATAGGGATGGTTGTACTGTAATCACTTGTCCGGTAAAAAGGGAAATTCATCAACACCATTTAATCGCTAACTTAGACCCTATGAGAGTTCTCATTAGGTTACCTGCCTACGTAAAACTGATTAACCCAAAATTATTCGACCATGTGGCAGAAATAACCCTAAAAGAACAATATACCAGGGATTTGTTAGAGAAAATTAAAAGCATATATACCCAAAAAATCGCTGAGGCAATCCAAAATTCACGAGTCCCAGTACAAGTCCCACCAGCTCCACCGTCTATCCCAGCTCAACCTCGAGGTCCAGCGGCACCAGTACACCCTCAAAAAAGAATTAGACTGTTAAGTGGTTATAAAACGTGTACCGAAGAATGTGGGGTATGTTACGATAAAACGTGCGAAGTAACATTTAATTGTGACCATCAGGTGTGTTTCGGTTGTTTTAAGGGTATAAAACAATTGAAAAAACCAACAATGATATGCCCGTTCTGTAGAGGCGATATCGAGAACGTCCAGGCAGGCAATCACCAATCCCTCGTTAATTTGGTAGCACTAAAATAACCAAGTTAGGGATTAAAAGGGGAAAAAGGGAAAAGGTGGACGGTTATATAATTCCCACTTTTTTCTTTTTAAAATCCACCGCGAAGCCGCAAAACCAAATGAATTGTGCTTTCTTTCTGGATATTATAGTCTGAGAGCGATCTACCGTCTTCTAACTGTTTGCCGGCAAAAATAAGACGCTGTTGGTCTGGAGGGATGCCCTCCTTCTCTTGAATTTTTTGTTTGACGTTTTCAATCGAATCGCTGGGTTCGACGTCTAAAGTGATGGTCTTGCCGGTTAAAGTCTTCACAAATATTTGCATTATAAAATAGTATAAGATTATATTTTTAAGTTGTTAAAAATATAATTAGTATCAGTCAAATATTTGACGTCATTCCTTAATTACATTATAAACCTAATTAAGAGGTGGTCCTCAGCCACCAGCCATAACACCTGGATTCGTATTTATGACTGGCGCACCTCCTCAGCCTCCTTTCATTCTTTTACTCATTCTTCTTCTTTTGCTTTTGCTTTTTCGTAGCCTTTTTGTTTTATTACGCATTTTCGATTTACGTTTGTTAGTAAAGGAACCTTTTATAAATTTAAATAAGTTCATATATAATATGTATAAATAAAAATGATTATAAAATAATATATTAAAATTATTATAAAAAATATTATAAAAAATGAAAGAAGAATTGTTTGAATATGACACTAATATATATACAATTATAATCGGCAAAAATAAAAACGACAATTTTGCTATAATAGATGAATCTGTAGAAACCGATATTTGGTTTCACGTTGAGAACGAACCGTCGTGTCATGTAATATTAAAAAATACCAGTAAAACACATGATATTCCGAAGCAAGTCATCAAACGATGTGCGTATCTGTGTAAAATAAATTCCAAGGCTAAAACACAAAAAAAGAGTACAGTTATTTACACCACAATAAACAACGTTATAAAAACAGAGATACCAGGCCAAGTAACGGTTACAAATGTGAAATCAGTATTTGTTTAAATGTATTCTTCAATCGCAATATCATAACCATATAATTCCAAAAATCTAAATAATCTTTTTGGATGTAATACCTTCATTATAAGTTCTTCCGCAAACCCATTATTTATTTGTTGCCTCATAGCTTTTGTGTCAAGAGTATATGCGGCTGTATTTACCAATAATCCGCTCCAAATAATGTTATCTAAATTTTGTTCGAGAATATAAATAGCACCTGGGTTTTTTGATAACGCATACCAATCGACCTTATCTAAGTTTTTTTCGAGAATATGAATCGCATTTTTATTACTAGATAACGTATCCCAATCGATCTTATCCAAGTTTTTTTCAAGAAGATGAATAGCATTTGGGTTTAAAGATAAATATTCCCAATCAATTTTATCTAAGTTTTTTTCAAGAATATGGACCGCGTTTGGGTTCATTGACAAGATTTTCCAGTTAATTTTGTCTAAATTTAGTTCAATGATATGTATTGCTGATGGGTTTAAAGATAGGTAAAACCAATCAACTTTCTCCAAATTTTTTTCAATGATATGAATTGCGTCCGGATTAACAGATATCCTGTCCCAGTATGAATTATGTTTAATAACATAACTAGATGATAACGTTTTTTTTTGCCGTTTATACATTTTTATTTCACGTTTTACATTCTTTTCCGCTTCATAAGTATATTCTTCTAATTGTGTTTTCAACTTGTCAAATAACTCTTTAGAGTATAAATGTATCCACTCACGAACCTTGAAAATGGGTTTGAACATCTTATGTTTTGTATTTTACATGAAAAAAAGGTTTATGTTCAATTTTTTTCTTCCTTTTCTTCTTTTTCTTCTTTTCTTCCTTTTTACAAACTCTCATAGAATTTATCCATATACACATTTAAAACAATATCATAATCATATAATTCTAAATTTCTCGCAAAATGTCTTGGATGTAATGCTCTCGCAATCAGTTCTTCCGCAAACCCATTATCAATTTGTTTACGCATCGCTTTTGCATCTAGAACAAATATGGCAGGGTTTTTAGATAGCATCGTATAATTTATTTTATCTGGATTTTTCTCAAGTAGATGAATAGCCGCCGGATTTGCCGATAAAATGGCCCAATCAACATGTTCCAAATGTTTCTCTACAATATCAATTACTTTTGGTTCTGCAATCTTACATAACTGATTCCATAAACGCAAATGAGCAAAATTATCTAAATAATTTTCCACAATATGAAGGTAGTTTTTTATATTAGGATTACATAGTAATTGATACCAATTGATTTTATCTAAATTTTTCTCAATAATATGAAGAGCACTTGGGTTAATAGAAAGCATACTGTTGTCAATTCTATCGGGATTTTTTAAAAGGATAGGTAAAGCATTTGGATTAGCAGATAAATTTCGCCAATTAACATTGTATATATATTGTTCTAAAATATCAATAGCATTTTCGTTTAGAGATAATGACTCAAAATCAATTTTGTCCGTATGTTTCCGAATAATATGCATAGCATCCGGATTTCTACATAACCAATACCAATTAATGGCATGCGGGTTTTCTTCTAATATGTCTAATGCTTTACCATTAGGGTTAAAATGAAGTGCGAAAGTGTCAACTTTATTTATATTTTTTAAAAGAACATGAACGGCAGCAGGATTAGAAGAGAAATTATACCAATTAATTCTATGGAATGCGCAAGAAAGCATATTAACCGCAATGGGGTGCGTATTGGAAGAGAAATTCTCACAATCAATTTTATCCACATTTTTTAGGAGAAGTGTAATTGAATTAGGATTTTTGGATAACACTCTGAAATCCAGTTTACTTTCATCAATCCAATCAAGTGTTTTATAGATAGGTTTGAAACTCATTTTTTATTCGCTTATTGCTTAATACTTTTATTACTTTTATTACTTTATTACTTTTATAAAAAAGATTTCAATTTTTTATAAAATTTTTAATCAATATATTCATTTAAACAAATATCATAATTATACAATTCAATATTTCTGGCAAAATGCCTTGGGTGTAACGCCGTTGAAATCATGTCTTCCGCAAAACCATTATCAATTTGTAGGCGCATTGCGTTTGTATCTAGAACAAATATTGCCGGATTTTGCGATAACTGCGCCCAATCAATTTTATCTTGGTTTTTTTCAAGAATATCAATAGCGCCAGGATTTTTAGATAAAGACCACCAATTAACTTTATCTAAATTTTGTTCAATAATATGCGCCGCAGCAGGATTTTTAGATAAAATTGACCAATGAACTTTATCCAAATTTTTCTCAAGAAGATGAATAGCTGCCGAATTTTCTGATAAGTAAGGCCAGAAAATTTTATCCACATTTTTCTCAAGAATATGAATCGCTGATGGATTTGTCGATAAATAATACCAATGAATTTTATCCAAATTTTTTTCAAGAATATGTGTCGCTGCCTCATTTAGAGATAAACTTTGCCAATTAATTTTATCCAAATTTTTCTCAATAATGTGAATTGCTCCAGGATTTTGCGATAAAGGCCACCAATCAAATTTATATAAATTTTTCTCAATAATGTGAATGGCATTTCGATTACAAGTTAACGCGCGCCAAGAAATTTTATCTAAATTTTTCTCAATAATATCAATCGCTCCAGGATTTGCTGATAAGTTCGGCCAAAACACTTTATCTAAATTTTGCTCAATAATATTAATTGCTGATGGATTACGTGATAAATCATCAAGAACAAGTAATTCCGGATTTATCCAATCACGTAATTTATATATAGGTTTAAAACTCATTTTATATTGGTTATCACTTTACGTTTAATATTGTTTTTTAATCATAGTCCATATATTCATTTAAACAAATATCATAATTATACGATTCAACATTCCTGGCAAAATGTCTTGGGTGTAATGCTGCCGCAATCATTTCTTCGGCAAACCCATTATCAATTTGTTGTCGCATCGCGTTTGTGTCTAAAACAAATATTGCCGGATTTTGCGATAAATGATGCCAAGGAATTTTATCTTGGTTTTTTTCAAAAATGGGAATAGCCTGAGGATTATAGCATAACAAACCCCAATTAATTTTATCCAAGTTTTTTTCAAGAATGTGAATCGCCGCCGGATTTTCCGATAGTCCACACCAATTAATTTCATTCCAATTTTTCTCAAGAAGGTGAATTGCTGAAGGATTTAATGATAAAATTGGCCAATGAACTTTATCTAAATTGTTTTCGAGAAGATGAATTGCCGACGGATTTAGTGATAAATAATTCCAATTTATTTTATCTAAATTTTTCTCGATAATGGGAATTGCCTCAGGATTTTGCATTATTCCCCACCAATTAACTTTATCTAAATTTTTCTCAAGAATATGAATAGCTGAAGGATTTAACGATAAGGCTGCCCAATCAACTTTATCTAAATTTTTCTCAAGTATATGAATCGCATCGGGGTTTGATGATAAGGCTGACCAATCAACTTTATCTAAATTTTTCTCAATAATATGAATTGCGCTAGGATTTGCTGATAAATAATACCAATCAACTTTATCTAAATTTTTCTCAAGAATATGAAGCGCTGCTGGATTACGATGTAAAGTCTTAGTAACAATTAGTTCTGGATCAATCCAATCGCGTAGTTTATATATAGGTTTAAAACTCATTTATATTATTATCACTTTACGTTTAATATTGTTTTATAAAAAAGAAAAAGAATTCGATGTTATTTTAATTCTTTCCTTTATTTTATTCCTTTTTTATTTTTTATTTTTTATTTTTTATTTTTTATTTTTTAATTAATCATCAAAATTAAACCTAGAACAATGTCTATATTCGCACCTCTCTTCATATGTAGACATACAAAACCCACAAGTATAATATTGGTCGCGTGTACAAGGTACTAAATAATAATATGCGAATTGTTTAAATTCCGCGTTTTGTTCATCCGTTAAACTTTTTAAATTTCTTCCGTAATTTCTACAATTACAATTTAATCGATTTATATGGGGTTTTTCTAAAACATACTTATCAACTGCTTCCTTATTATTACCGTAATACTCATGGCGTCTTAAAAACCCATTTTCGGTAAATTTATGTTTTACGGATGATGGTAAATTCACGTTCCCATTTAAACAATTATTATGCGCTAATACCACTTTAACTGAACGAGGTATAGTAGGTAATTCAGTCAAGCAATTATTGTCGCAAACTAATACTTCTAACCCTTTTGGTAACGCAGGGAGTGTATTTAAATAATTCTTACCAACATTTAATATTTTCAAAGTAGAAGGTAAAATAGGAAGAGACGTTAAACCAAGACCAGAAGCGTCAAGTGCGAGTAAACCCTCTGGTAAATTGTCTAATAAAGGTTTCCATAATACCATCATTTTCATTGTGGGTAAAATTTCGTTTTCATTACGAATATAACCGGCCATATTTTTAATCAACAATTTTTCTGTTTTTTTTATATTTTTTACTTCTTCATAAACGCGGTCAACAATTGAACCTAACATAATATCACAGTCGTTACTGGGACCACGACCAATAAGGCTCGAACTGATTGAACGTGCTACGTCAGACATTTTTTCTTTTGCTTTGCTTATTGCTTTTTGCTTTTTACTTTTATTTGCTTTTATTTATTTTTATAAAAAGAAAAAGGTTTCAATTTTTTTGTTTTTATATAGGTTTTCGATCTTTTATAAAATTTTTTAATATTTATATAAATCCCAATCCATATATTCATCGGTAGCAATATTATAATTATATAATTCCAAATTTCTTTCCAATTGTTTTGGATGTAATGCCTTCGCAATAAGTTCTTCCGCAAAGCCATTATCAATTTGTTTACGCATCGCATTTGAATCTAGAACAAATATAGCTGGATTTCGGGCAAAGCGTTTCCAATCTATTTGTTTAAAATTATTTTCAAGAAGATGAATTGCGTTTGGATTCGCTGACAACCAATACCAATCAATATTAGCCATATGTTTTTCTAAAATAGGAATTGCGGTTGGGTTTTCAGACAAGTAAGCCCAGTCAATCTTATCCAAATTAGCTTCAATAATATGGTGCACTCTTGGATTGGTATTTTCACATATATAGGTCCAATCGATTTTATCCGTATTCTTTTCAAGCAAATGTACAGCATTCTGGTTTGCCGATAAATTCTGCCAACACACTTTATCCAAGTGTTTTTCAATAATAGAAATTGCGTTTTTATTTCGGGAAAGAGTACACCATTCAATTTTATGTAGATGTTGTTCAAGAATAGGCATAACTCTTGGGTTATTATTTTGACACAAATTCCACCAGAAAACTTTATCCAAGTTTTTCTCAAGAATGTCAACCGCATTCTTATTTTTAGACAATACTTCCCAGTTAACCTTATCTAAGTTTTTCTCAAGAATAGAAATCGCATTTTCGTTGCTGGATAATGAG
>Ga0209107_10001122_pt1 | contig 14930 bp, 15 predicted proteins | sample LakErihyJuly2011_2_FD_187460 | JGI IMG/M metagenome (GOLD analysis project Ga0209107, IMG submission 187460) | Freshwater microbial communities from dead zone in Lake Erie, Canada - CCB hypolimnion July 2011 (SPAdes) (version 2) | ecosystem: Environmental > Aquatic > Freshwater > Lentic >... | reverse complement strand
AAAAAAAAAAATAATTAATTAAAGTTAAAGTTATATGATAATTAATTTTTTTATTTTTTTAAATAAAATTAATTTAACATTTCATATTTTTAAATATTATCGATAGATACTTTATCATAGAAATTAATTTTAATTATCAATGAATTTCATTAATTAAACATTTCTAAGCAAAAATACAAATATATTTTCTTGAATTAGACCATTCTCGACTTCTATTTTAGAACTTATCTAATTACTTATTTTATCAATAATTGATTTTAATACATCTTTTTCTGTTTTTTTTACATCCTTGTCGTTCAATTAGATCTAGGAATTAGTTTCCTCGAGGTCTTTAACAGGTTAAACCAAAATCTTTTTAATTTTCGAATCGTCTATTTTTTGTTAATTTATTGTCAAAAAAAATTAAATTGTATCAATCTCTTCTATCGTAATTTCATAATCTTTAAATTTCTGTGTGATCTTTTACGGACTATTTTCTCTAAAATAATAAATATATATTTTTTAATACTTCTGATACACTAATTCATCATTCAAAAATAAACTTCTAGAGTACGATAAATTATTCCATTTAAGCAATAAAAGTAAATTTTCTTGACCAATCTATAGTTTCCAACTCTATTACCCCAAAAAACTATTCAAATAAATGAATAATTTACCTTTTTATATGTATGCCTTGCTAAATTTATTCACATGAGATTAGTTATATGTTAAACATTTTTTTAATTTTTTATTATAGGATTTTTATTGATTAATTATTGTTTAATACTTGTAAAATTGAAAAAACGAATATTTTTACTATTATAAGTTTTATTATAAAAAAAAATTAATAATTTTTTTTTCGAAATTTATTTTCGATTTTTAGAATATAAAATTCATTATAAATTAATAAATATTTAATCAGTCATCTAGTTATGTTAATAAAGCCACTCCTCTCTTCACCCAATGTAAGGACGGTCGAGAACTAGGAAGTCGTAAGAACATCACAAAGTTTGTTGAATGTCCTGTTGTAGAAAGTGTTCCTCTCCTAATCGATGTTTTATATATAGGACAGTTGTAATGAGTATAATCTTTTATTTTCTTAAAATGAGAAGGCACTAATTAAATGACAGGGCAGTTAACAAATAGAATCTATGATATTAGGAATTAAGTTTTACCTTGGGGTCGCTCTCGTCAAGTTCCATCTCTTCCATGTTCCACTTAGCCCCCTCTATATAGAGACCATGAATTAACGCTCCATCTTCCGGTTTCGATGCAGGTACGGAATTCAAAAACTAGGTAAATTAAATAAATTATAATACTGTGAAGTCAAACACTATTTCGTCGATCGGAATTGTGTATCTTCTTGCATAATTCTAAAGTACTCCTGTAAGGAAACTTTAAGTAAAGTAAAATCCACTGACCCAGTATTTAACAGGATGTCCATCCTTAATCCAATCTGCGAAAAATTTGAGTCTAGCTTTAAGGTCAGAGATATAACTTGCTAGTGGTTTAAGTGATGGGTAGGAGCATTTAAGCCAAAGATCAGGTATTCTGCCATCATAGAGTTATTTTGACGCACGCTCTAAAGACTATGAGAGTAGAATTTTTCCGTTCAGACCAAGGTCAATGTCCCGTAAGGAGGATCTAACTACTGCTATGAGTTTGTTGAATCTTGTCAATTCCTAAGTTAAGACTGTGTTCATTGACTGCACATAGGTTACAGGGTACTACTTAGTGACTGCTGCGATGTCGAATTGTTATGGGAAGTCAGAAATTATAGTCTATACGACTTGCTTGAGGATGTTTTCAGTGTCAGCACCTTGAGATCCTCCTCCAGCATCATTACAAATGATTAGGGACTCCAACAATAAATTTGTCTCATTCATATTTTTGGTTATATCAGCGTTTGCATTAAAACCTAATACTTCTGGATGTGTCTCCATCGGTAACTATTTAATGAATTCTATGAATTCGTCGTGCTACTAAACGTCAGGTATTTTGTAGATCGGATCAGGAGAAAATTGATAATTCGGGTCATTAACAACCTTTGGGTCATAGTAAACAGCTAGAATAGTATTGATTAAGATTCTATCCTGTCCGTCAGTGACCCTTCCTCCATAGTAGCACTCCGAAGTCATATATCTGAGGGCGTCGAAGGGGATAGTGCCATTCTCAGTCTCAGAAAGGAACATAAAGAGTTGTCGAACTGATATTCTTAGATCCGACTCATTGAACTCGTACGGCAAATTCCAACCGAGCGCACCATATTTCCTCCTCTCTTGAATAACAGCATGGAAAAAGCATAAGGAATACAATAACCTCTTGAAATTATGGCCTTATGGGCACCCATCGAAAAACTCAGGTCTGTTTATTGGATCTTTGTTGAATGATCCAATTAGGTTCATCTTTAGACCCTTAGGAGCTTCAGTTGTCATCTTTACTCCCGACTATAATATAGCTTGAGGGAATTTATCAGAGGGGTAAGAAGTCAGCCAAAGTCTGAATCCTTGTTATTTCTACTTTGTTTTTTTCTCAAAAGCTTCATCAGTTGGAAGTATCACTATTTCCCCAAATTCTTCACACAATCTTTCTAGAGTTGGCATCCAACTTACAGCTAAGTGACAATTTTGTAGAACAACCCACTCGCCTGATCTTTAACCTTCTCCTATGACCCTCATGGCTGCAGGTCCCTGGCCTTAACCCAAAGAGATTGAGGTGATCGTTTTACCCATAGTGTCTGCAAATTAATTTAATGATGCGAAGGGGTCAGAACCAGGTGACAAAATGAAAATAAGTGGTGTTAAGTAAGTACTATCTTGATATATCTTGGCTAAATCAAATGTAGGAGGTTCCACAAATTTCTGTTCCATGGAAGCAATTATGTAATCTATAACCCCTGGTATGAGTTTATCCGGTCTTATACATCTCAGAATCAGCAATTTTTCGAAGCTGCTGAACTTATCCTTTAGAACAAGCGGCAGATCTACTCTATGAGGCTCTGAACTGTCATAAATTAATTAAAATTCTTCTATATTTTGACTCACACTCTGATAGAATTTGGTAAATCCAGTGACGTCAGAAAGTCTATTTATCTCTCCCCACATCTTGTTAGTCACCCAGTTACACTTAGGAAGTTCGGGTAATATGGTGTTCAAAGCTATTCCTCCAGTCAACAGGAATCTGAAATGCTCAGCACTGACTTTTCCTTAGAACTCCTACAATCTATAACAAAGTAAAAATGAAAGAAGAAGTTTATCCTTCTCGAACAATGATCTGCAGATATTGGAGTATAATGAATAAAGGAAGAAAGATTTAAGATTTTCTAATCTTGTTTGCAGGTTAGAGTTTTTCTCGCTAACCATGATGGCTTAAGAGAATAGATCGATGTAGTAAGTGAGGGAGTATTGGTACATAGGATCGATGTTGGCAAGATCGGAGATAGCGAAAAACAAGCATGCAGCCTCTTAGGAGACTTCTCTGTAGGCGCTTCGCGCCTCGTCGATTTTCTTCTCTGTTATCTCGGCTATTCTTTATTTCTCCCCGATTTCGATTGATTTCTCCTTGGAGGCAGTAAGAATCTTGATAGCTGTCTCGTCTGTCAAAATGTTTTTATCGCTTGATAAAACTGTCAGAATTTTCTCCTCGATCTCAAAAAGCTGCTTTTTGTTGTCAGCGCCCTCTATAATCAGCCTTTCTTTCTCATCCTCAAGTTCAGGTCTCTCTTTCTTAACTAAAATACCTAAAAGCTGATCATTTAAACCTTCATAAGTAATCATAAAATTAATAAGAGTGACTTTCGTGCTTATGTCTGGTAGGTAGTGGGGGTTTCTATACTTAGTGGTTATGAACATTCTAAAGTTAGTATTATATTCCAATGTCTAATCTCCTAATTTTATGTATGTAGTGCTGCCTTTTTTAAATGTTTGTTTAAGTAGCACAGGAGTTAGAGAAGGGTCGAGCTCCTCTTACACATTCTCTAAGAGAACAGGGACACCAAATTAAATCGCATTTTCTAAGGTTCGTAGGAACTCCTTATCTGATAATTTGATTATTTTTAGCTTATTAGCGGTTTCCATACGTTTTATCCATTTATTCATTTAACCCTGGGGATCAATTCCCAATGACCACCTCCTAGCTTTAAAAACTATCAGGGCATTCTCAACACTGAAGTTGTCAGAAGGAAGTCCTTAAATGCTCCACTATCTGATCTATACAGGATTTCCCAACACTTTTTATAATGAAAATGACTCACTAGAAGGGATTTACTTATCTCTACATTTTTTCACCCAATCCTCTGAAATCTCTTTTCTAAAAGCACTTGTAAAAGCACCCAAATAAGCTATCATACCCGACGCAATTAAGACATCCCCAGTCAATCTTTCATAATCTATTTTGAGTTCTCCTCCTAACTCTTTCCACCTTCCCTTCTCCCCTCCAAGGGACTCTATTAGTGAGATAGCTCTCTCTAACTATTCTGAGCATTCCGTAAATTGATTTTCTAGTCTTATTTTATTGTTAGTGGTAACCTCCAATTCTTTGTTTAAATTGTCTACTTTATCCTATGCTTTTTTGAGTTCTTTCTATTTCGTAGCTAATTATGCGTTGAGTCCTTGGACCTTAGTGGTGGACTCAGCCAGGGATTTCTTCTTCGGCTTGACTTTCTTGTTTACGAAGTAGAAATTATACACTCCGGTGATCCACATGACTATGCATTTACAAGCAGAGGAGGCATTCGCAACGGTATTGACATCCAAATTTTTTTCATTTTCTGGGTCTTTTATGAATTTTCCCAGTCTTGTTATAGTAGCTTCTTCAATGTTTTCTATATCATATTCAACTAACGTCTATAAAAGTTTAGTATCGCCCAACAATTTTAGGGAGGCAGACCACCAGTCTACCTCAATTTTCATAGTATCCGGATTCTTTCTCTTCTCGCTAGGATTGGGGTACAGTACTAGACAAAGAGCTTACATTACAATCTTGATTACCATAGGGGGTTATTTCATTGATTTTAATAGATCCAGATCTTTTTTCTCCAAAACTTTCAAAGCGTCCTCAGAGGCTTTTAAGGCTGGAAGAGCTTCTGCCAAATCCTTCTCACAATCCTCCTTTATAAAATTAGCTTCGTCTACAGCAACCTAAACGATGGCCTCCTCCTTCGAGATAACCACAGCGATCTAATCGGCTTCTCCTTTTTATATTTCAACCTCCTTCATTTTTACCTCAGTGTCTTCAGCGGCTTATTTTACTTATGGTATCAAGACTGTCAAATTCTTCTACATCTCATCTATTTTGCCTTCAGTTACTATGATCTAATCATAACCCTTATCATATTTATTTCTATCCTTCATCACATGAGTTCTCTTTTCGTCTAGTAGAGTCTAAAAGGAAGTGATCATTTCAAGATAAGATGTTGGAGTGACGTAGTATTTTCTTCTTAATTTATTGTAAAAAACTGCAGCCCATTTAATGGTAGTAGAATGGAAGTATTGTAGCAGTTCCGAACAACTGTCCCTAGTTTTGTCATCCATATTAACCTTTTTGAGGAATTTGTTGGCGACGCTGCTTAGAGCATCTTAAGGCCATTCTTAAAACCAGTCAATTGTAACACAATTTACAAGAGAAGGAAACATTCTGACTCTTGTTCTAAAGGCATCTCCAATAGGTGAAAAACTTAAGACAATGTGAAGATTCTTACGATTATTCTCGATGAACATTTAATAGAGTTGTGCGGGAGTTCCTTCTGAGCTTCTTCCTTCTGCTTTTGCTGAGATTCTTACCATCTCGATCAGTTCAGCTTTTTCATCCGCAGGGTATATGTTAGGTATCTCTGCTGTGTTCAATAGGTTATTTATATCTTCTACAAAACTTTCTTATTAAATTTAATTTTCACTGAATAAGAAAACGGTAGGTTCACATTTACCTCCAGCTGATTTCATAATGGCCTTCAAATCTTCATACCATTCTATTTTACCGTAAGTCTTAGTAATAACAATTTATTTTACAGTGTATTCCATCACGTGAGAGGCTAACCGAGTTAAAGATTGCACCCCACTACCTCCTACTCCCACACATAAGGCATGACCTCCAGGAGATTTAAGAATTCGGGAAATAATCAGCAGATGCTCCACAGCAAAATTAAACATTACTAACTCCATAGGCTTATCGCTCATCTAATTATAGTTTTTCAAAGAGTTTTCTATCGATAATTGGAGTTTAGGGAAATCAACAACTTCCTCGTAGACTCTCTTCTAACTACCAAAAGGTGTCATCACATCAGTCCATATGAGTTGACGCAGTTCTTCTATTTTGTCCACCTTTCCATCTTTAACTCCGTTAGGTCCTTCCTTTTGATCTAAGAAGGCGCATACAGTGTCCATATTAAGACCAAAGAATCTAGTATAGACTTTCCTGATATTCTAAATAAGGAAAATTTTATCATCATCATTAATTAGACGATCTCCGAATACTCTAAGCACTTCATGGATCCAGAGTCTAGTCAAAGCCTCAGGATTATTCACTTTTTCTTTCTCGCTCATGCAGATTCCAAAAACAACCTTTGCGAGATCTCTTAAGTTAAAAAGATAGTGGCTCTTAGCGGGCGTTGGGAGAAGTTCAGACATAGCTATGTGGTATATTTCAATTGTTCCGTTGATAAGTTTGTTATTGAATTTTATTATTTCTGGATTGAAATTTCCTTTCTTGAAATACCAGTCTAGTATAGTTCCAAAAATTCTATTTATTGTATCATCATCAAAGTTAGCTAGTGAGATCAGGGAAAAATGTCTAAGGATACGAGGACTTATAAAAGTCCTTCCTCCACCGGGTTGCCCCATAGCGGAAACTAAACTAGTGTCTACTATGTTCTTGAAAGGCTTCTACTTGTCTTTGTTATCGTACCATCCCCCTTAGTCCAATAATTATCTCAAAATCTCGATAGGAGGTTACGCTCCGTAAGTTTCCATAGCAGGCATATTCAAATCATCTATAAAAACAATGCATTTTCCACTCTTTGGTCCATACACTCCTTTTCTTCTTCTATCAAGTTTGTTGTCCACAATCTCCTGGGTCTGAGTGCATGTTGTTTGCGCTGAGAATCCTAATTCAAGTGTTAGAAACTTGGTGACGTCCAATTTATTGTTTAGTGTGTTCTTAATGTAGATAGATTTTCCTGTTCCAGTTGGCCCACAGAATAGACAAGGCAGCTCCCCATCAATGTTAAGCTAGAGAAGGAAGGAATAACGAACTGTATCGATGGTCTGGACAAGTATTTCTTGAGCGGAAATCTTCGGCGAAAACTCTTCGTACTTAATAGTGTCCACCCATTGCATGAACTCGGTTGCCATAGCGCCATCCTTGTTCTTTTGATTAATTATCGCATAATCGTATAGGTTTCCTCTTTCAGGAGTTGATATCTTCTTCTTTTAAACATTCGCAGGAAGAGGTATGTCACCACTCGTCAATTTCTTGGTAAAAACATCAAATAGCTTTCTATATTCGGTTCTAAGACTTCCGCCTAAACTCCATATCCAAGAAAACATAAATTTATTCTCGATTACTTAATTCCTTAACTTAGGATCGGTCAATGCATCACTGTACGCCTAATCATTGAAGTCCTTTAAAAGGCTTCCAAAGATTCTCATCAAACTCTACACCAGGTTCTAATCCTACGTGGGTGAGATCTCGTGGGTCTTGGACCTTATAAACTCGAGACCTGGATCCACCATCATCTCAAATAACAAATTTATTAACTCAATATCCACTTCCTTAAGATTATTGGGAAGTTTGTTCTTCCAACTCCTGAATAATGGAGTCCATCCCATAGAGGCTGGTTCCATGTATATCATACCGCATCTTGAGACTGTGGCAGGAGAGGCAACGGCCAAGTCCATGGGCTCGAATATAAGATTCATTGTCTTACTCATCGCGATAATCTCTCCACTATTTAAACATAACTTCTTATTATCGTCTAATACTGTGTTCATGTTTTCTATCCAAACAGCATCGACTGGACCATCAAAAATTAACCATTTTCTATCTGTTGTTTCATCCTTAGCGAAGTCTCTGAATTTCACTGCTAGAACTCCATCTGTCCACTCATTAGAGACTTCATCATTAGCTCCGTAAAGGTACTTCATTGGAATAGATTTAGGATTGATGATCGTGATATGTGTCGTATTCTCACCCATCTGCTTTCTTTCAGCTAATTTAGTGAGTGCTCCTGCAAGGGTTTTGAGAGAGGCACTTTTCCCTGAAAATGGCAGCCCTACAACCATCAACCCATGTCTAACAAGAATCATCTCATACAATTATAATGTTTTATCTATAAAGTATTACTATGGCTATAAATTTAATTCCTTCATGGTGTCATTCATCGCTTACAGCATATGCTTATAGTCTATGCTGGGTAAAATTATTCCAGGGAATAGATCAGATGTGATACCCATAAATAAGGGTAGATCAAATGCTAAAAACTTAGCCATGTTAACTTCATTTATTGCTCTCAACATAAGTATACTTTCATTTTCTGAGATAAATCTTCGCTTGAGGTTACCAGCAGCTGTCAGAACGGATTTAACGGCTCTCATACCGTAATCATAGTGATCTTAAGATGATAATTATTCAGAGCATAGCTTGTAGGTTGTGGTGATTTTTCTGGCTAAGTTTCTTGCGTCACTATACCCATAAGAGTAGAGCATGATCTCTGCTATTAAATTGTAATCGGGAACCATCATAGCTACTGATCTGAATAGGGCCTTAAGATTATCAGGCAACTCAGATCGACCTGCATAACCTGGGTTCATTGTAATGAATACGTTGCAGGTAGGCTTAAGAGGTATCTCTGTGTCCTCGAACAGGAATCTCTTCACTCCCTTAACTCTTGCTAGTTAGATTGTTAAGATCTGTTGTGCTATGACTGATAACACCTCCAGATCGATTCTGTTAAATTCATCGAAGCATGCCCATGCCCCGCTAGTAGCGAGTCCTTTGAAGAACTTCGCCATTGCTTTGTAGTCCAAACCATCAGAACAATTAAAGACTACACATTGTCTTGCAAGAGCCTTAGCAAGATCCTTCACTGTCTCTGTCTTTCCAGTACCAGCCGGTCCTTCAGGAGCTCCTCCATAATTCAAATATATAGCACCGCAGAGAGTTCTATAGCACCTATCTGTCAATGTAGTAATAACTAACCTCCCACTGTTTCCTAAGTACTCATAATTGTACGGTAGAGTTGCGTTGATTAGTTTAACCTATGTATTGTTGTCCTGCCAGTAATACCTCAATTAAGACTACCAATCAAAATCAGAAGTTTTTTGAATTTTTTTGCTTATTAAATCCATAACAACATCCTTATTGTGGACATCTAGTACGACTAGCGCCTCAAGGGTGCATCGATCGAGTCTAGTGATCTCAGTTCTCACTAAATTAACAATTTCATCGATCTGTTGCTTCAAATCCGCTAAGTGTTCTACGACACTTTTGAGACCTTTATCAATTGCTTGCTCAGTTCTCACTGTCCAGTAAGTCATTCCTATACAAAGAACGGCTTGCCCGCATCGATTAAGCACCCATTCATTCCTTTGAATTTTAGAGTAATCATCATAACTCTTGGCAATTATAGCATGTATCGAGGTCGTCATTTGGAACTCAGTTAGACAAAGCCACTCATCTACATTTCCTTATGCAGCATTCGTGTCAATTTGGTTCTAAAACTGCACGTATTCCATCTCAGGACTATACATTCCGAAGACTTTTTTTGTCTTAGCAGGATCGAATTCCAATTTCAGCATCCCTTCAAAGCATTTTTTGAGATGGGGCTAAACCTTTTCTGGATCTTTGGTCTCTGAAAGAATTTCTAAAAGTTCATCATTAGACAAGAAATAAAATCTTGGGAAGGAGGCTCTTTTCCCTTCGAGGTAAGCATTCAGCCCTTTTTGAACAACATCTAGATTTTTTACACATTCAATCAACATTTCAACTAGTCCTTTGTTCTTAGTAACAATTAGAATCTTTTTTGTTGTAATGATGTTTTCCATTAGCTCCCTCCACACATAATCCACCTCCCTGAACCTGCTTCCTTCAAAAGGCAGTCTTTTGAGGATATCAGCTGATGAGAAAATTGGCTCCAAATATATCCAGGCGGTTTAAACTTTCAGCCATTCCATTGTGAAAGAAAGAGTATAGCTGAGCCATTCCTCCCATTCCTAGATTCTCTATTCGAAGAATCTAGCATACTAACTTCCCTTCATAGTCTATGTTTTAACTATCTAATCATCTAAAAGCTACTAAATCTCGTCAATTGAGGCGCCTGTGACAATGTATGTTTTGGTGTCTTTCCAGGCTTTAAGTTCAGCCTCAATCATCTACCAATCGTCTAGCATCTTATTAAGGATTCTTTCAATAGCATATTCCTTGCTGGCGCTGTCAGATATATCCTCTAATTGATAAAGATTTTTGTAAACCTCAAGACTTATAAGCCTAGAAAGATTGATATCCTTGTCGGGAGAGATTTAAAACCCTAGACCTAGCTCTTTAGTAACTTACTCCCAGTGTCGGGGTTTCAGTCCAGGATTGCAGAGGCATCTCACGAGTGGCACGTGTATTTAAAAATTCTTTATATCTTCTAAGAGTTCGGTAATCATCTTAGGGGGTCCAGTTAATGCTTTGGGTTTTCTTTTGGAGTCATTTTGGGGATTAAGAAGTTAAGGGTTAAATAAGTTATTAAGTTTCATTGAAGTCTGAAACATAAGCTTGGTTTCCCTTTCTATTGTATCTGGGTCCAATTTAAACAAGATGGTCTCCTTTGTCCAGGCAGCATAATTAACATCATATTTAAGGGCCAAACTCCACAACTCTCGATACGGTTAGAGGTTGTTCTATCCCTCGGTAAGTCTTGGGAAAGTCTCTGTGGTCTGGTTCCCGAGAATGTCGTAGTCCTCTATGATTCTTGTTCTTGTCTTTAGCATTTCTTGTAATTTGTCATTGAGGGCGTCTATCTTTGTGTTGATGTCTTTGGATAGATACCTGCTTCCAAATTCCTTTAAAGTGTCCACCTCTTTGATAAAAGTCTCTATGTCTATGAGGAATTGATCTTTTTCCCGGTTAAGTTAGATTTCATGCTTGTCTCTTTCCTGCTTGATTCTCTCATCATGTTCATCTACCTTTTCCATCATACTGAATACCTCCTAAGCAGTGCGGTGGATTAAAGTGATTTAATCTTCCGAAAATTTTGTTTGAGTCCCTAGTATAAAAAGTAGCCATTTAACTAGATCGGTGTATTCATTATTTATTAATTTGTGATCGAGTCGCTTAATTTTATCAATCTTTATCTCTAGATCGACTAGATTCTTAGTGTTTTAACTCTCACCCGAGATTCCATCAAGTGACTTCCTGATATTGCTCATAATCTCCTCGTTCTTGCGTTTGGCGTACTCAACCGCGCCATTCTGCAGCATATCAATCTAAATTTTTATCTACTGTAGAGTGAACTTCTTCGCCTCTATCGCGTCCACCAATACCATATTCATTTAAATAAAAAAAGGCATCTATTCCTTAACCTCTGTCTCAAGTTCCTAGTATTTTTTGATGGCCTTGGCATAGTCCTCCCTTGTAGGCTACGACTCTATCAATTTATTTACCTCCTCTTTTTGGGATAGAATATATGAGTATTTGTTGTAAATTTTTAGGGCACCCTCGACTGTATCCAGATTTTTGGAAATTATTCTGTCTATTTTTCTGTGAGCGTTAAGATAAAATTCAGTTTCAATAGCGTTTTCAGACTTAACACCAACCGGAAGATCCTCATCATTTGGCAATGCAAAATGCATCAAAAACTCTTTGTCACTCTTCCTTAGACCTACTTCTGGTCTTTGTATTCTATGAGAAACAATTACTATTTATTTGCAGATTTCTAGGAGCTTTTCTCTGACAATGGCTAGGTTGTCCTTAAATCTAAATCTCATCTCGACTACGTCAGGGGTCACTTCTATCCTTAAGAAGAAGTTCTCAGACTTACACCCAAGAAAATTCTCGTTCTCTTCTTTTATAATTTATTCTGAGAGTCTGTTTACTCTTCTGTCAAATTACTCGAAGAATTTGGTGTAGCTGTTAATAGCATCAGTGACTAGTCCTCTTATTAGATTCGAGAGTAGTACGGAAGTACTCTCATAGAACAACTAAGCATAATGCTCCTCATCACCTATCTCAACCAGAATTCTTTTATAAATTTCTTGAAGAATCTGTGTCCACTGCCCAGTTATCCTTTTCTTGGCTAGTTGGATTTTGTCAATCTGGATTCTTTCTAAGTCAGTGATGAATTAAGGCTTGGAGCCCTTCTCAGGTAGTTTGAGTAGTTAAAACTCGTTTCTGTATTCGGCATGCCATGAGTCCAAGATCTCCGACGAGGCGTCGTTGCACACAACCAATTTGTCGTACATCTCTTCTCTTGCGTTAATAACCGAGTTTTTCCAGTTAGTGTCAGCCTCAAGTCCCCTATAAATATTCTATCCGTAATCAAGAATAGGATCGGTTATTTCCATAATCCCTAAACGGGTGGCCTCCGTCTCATCCTTAAGCACATAGTCCAGAATACTCTTTCTGATAGAATTGTAATAATTATCCCCGACCTCTGCTAGCATCTCATCAATGTGTTGTTCTATAGTTTCTTTTGATAAATAAGAAAATTCTCCTGGAATGAGGTCCAGAATGTCATTTATCCAATACTATCTTATTGGGGCTACATATTCTCTCGAAATTTCAACTTCTATATAGGTCCTGTACCTCTGATAGCAGATGTGCTTTGATCGTACTTTTTGCTCAAGTTGAGGGTTTTGGACATTGTAAATTACGAATAATAGTTCTTCTTATAAGGTTGCAGGTTGTCTCAGAAGCTCGGGGTTGGCCTCGAAGGTTACAGCATTATCCATTTTCTTAAGAACTTTAACACATTTCTCCGAATGATCTAGGTAAAGCATCTTTGAGGAAGGAGAGAGGTTAGTGCCTATTCTTGCGCTAGGAGAAAGATTATACTTCATGCTCGAGATTGGAGCTCCAATCGTGCGAGAAAACTTATCCAGAACTGGGGGGAATCTGATCTTCGAGAGAATCGGTTTTGTGAATTATGCGCTTATCAAATTTTGAGCTTTTCCAGCTAGTTTAGAAAATTCTCCCTCCCTGGAAAGAGGATCGGTCCCGGCTCCTAACATCTGAGACTATATTCTAGAGTTTTCAGGTTTGACAAATCTTCGTGTAGGAGATGGCTCTGTTTACTACTTGCCGTCCTTCTTAGCACTCATTTCTCTGTAAGAATAGGTAACAGTAACTTATTTTAATTAATTGCTAAGTTCTTCTATTTACCTACTCCCATTGTTAGAAGAAATTTAGTAAGACTAAACAACAGGTCTCACCCTCCCAACTTTCTATTCTTAATCCTATTAATAGAAAAATTTAGATGGGGTATCCGCATAGATTGCAGACTCATTTAATCTTTCAATTTTCTCATCGGAGTTGGGTATTTTGGCGAGTTTTGGGTTTAATTTTTTAGCACTCGATCCTAGTTGTTATTGTTGTTGTCTATCTTAGTCCATTAAGCCCTTTACAGTAGTTTTATTGTTGCTAGTGTTTTCTGTCTTTTTTATAGTGTCTAATGGCAAGAAAGTGACTTTTTAGTTTTAAATTTTAAATCTTCCAAAAATTCCCAGATCAATTATGCTCATGTCAAGGGTAGCTATAAGTTGACTTGTTTCTGAGAAGATTGTCTATAAAATATATTGGACAGTATTTTTATCTATGCCAACCATCTCAGCGATCTTAAAATGATGAACCTTAAGTGAAGGGTACGAGAAATCGCTTAAATCATTCTAATAATAAAAATAACAAATCTACCATAAATTTGAGTTTATGCTACGCGAGGAAACTCTCAGCCAATGACACGGTGATAACTTTTTCTTTTTTATTAGGGGTGTTCTTCATACTTATATTACCTAGGGGTTTATATAATAGGGTTACAGAAATTAGGAATATTAACTATTCGGTCTTATTCAATTTACGATTTTGTCCACCTATACATGAGAAATTTAAAATATACTTTATGAAGCCCTACCATATTTGTTGATATGACTATATGTTAACAACCTAAGTTTTTTACATATTATCTCTTGAGTTAAATGTTCTTAAATAGGGTTAATAGTGTTGTTACCTTTGAATGCATTTTTCAAAGATTTAATCGGTTTTTATTACTTATAATGATTGTTCGTCCATTTAAATAATTTTTAAACAAAAAAATATTTATTATAATAAAAGAAAACTGATATAATTATTTTATTTAATCAATAAAAGATCCTCCATCATGTCATTAAATAAAATTATATAATAAATATAATATTATCAAAAATTTACTTAGTCGAAAATTTAACAACAGTGAGTTTGACTATATAATATCATTGCAACAACAAATAGATTATCCGGGATAGGTTAATGTATATGTGACCTGAGCCACACAATCAGAATTGTTGGCACATTACATTTTCCAATGAAAAAATTACGTATTGTTGTTATAAACAGGTTATGTATCCGCGCTTATTGCTTAACATAAACTACTATTAACTAAAAACTTTATAATTTTTAATTACTTATTGCGTAGCCATATTAATAATTATAGAATTAATTTCGAAATTTATATAATTCTACAGTATCCTAATCATTTATTTTTTATTTATATGCGATTGAATTTTATTGTTAGCTTTTTGATAGCAAAATTAGAAATATTGAAAAGAAAATTAACATTATTTAAATTATATATTTAAAATATTCAAATAAATTTTTTTTTTTATAATTCTTGAACTTATAATTTTTATAAATAAAATTTATAATATAATAATTCATTATATAGATATAATAAAATTAATTTTAAAAAATATTATTACTAAAATTAAAAAAATATAATTAAAAAT
>Ga0209107_10001121_pt1 | contig 14944 bp, 20 predicted proteins | sample LakErihyJuly2011_2_FD_187460 | JGI IMG/M metagenome (GOLD analysis project Ga0209107, IMG submission 187460) | Freshwater microbial communities from dead zone in Lake Erie, Canada - CCB hypolimnion July 2011 (SPAdes) (version 2) | ecosystem: Environmental > Aquatic > Freshwater > Lentic >... | reverse complement strand
TGAAATGTGCAGAAACATTGAACCTAAATCATTTGCGTTTGAGATTGACGATAATGGAATTCCTTATATTTCAGATTATGAAGTGGGAACATCTACAAAAAAACTAACTAAAAAAGAACTCTTTGAATCATTTAAAAATGAAATTGTAATTGATATTTTTACATCAACAAATGATATGGGAATTGGTTACGGACAATTAGTGGATCACTTTAAACGAGCATTTTTAAATAAAACTACTGAAACAATAGGTGAAATGTACTCAAAAGATTACATTAAAGATTTAATAGAAACATCATATATTATTAAAAGTCAAACAGATAACAAATATTATCTTGGAACAGCTATTGAAACTCAAAATCAAATATTTTAATGAATAATTGTAATAAAAATATTGTTAATAAGTGGTACAAACAGTACTATACCACTATACCATACCACTATACTGGTATAATGGTACAAAACCCTATATATAATAGGGTTTGTACCTATACCAATATACCACTAATTTAATGTACCAATGAAACATCAAATATCCGCAGACGCTAAACTAAAAGTAACGGCAGTAAACCGAGAAACAAAAAAAGAACACGAAACTATAATGACATACGCAGAATGGGTCAAATTTAAAAAGTCTTTCGATTACGATTGGAAAGCAATAGCAATATGAAATACACAAAAGAACAAACTTTATTTATTAAAGACAGCTACCATCCAAAAGGTAAAACAATGCCAAACGTTAAAATAAAAGAAGGTTTTTTTATAATTAGTTCGAAAATTAATAGGAATTTAAAATAAATTTATATATTTGTCCTATGATAGACATTTATGCTAAACATAAACACTGGATAAAAGTTGCTGTAAGTTACGGCATAAATGACTACCCGGAAGATATTGTTCAAGAAGCATACATTAAAATTCATAACAAAGAAAATATAAATTGTTCCTATTTTCACTCAGTAATACGATCTATTTGCCTTGATAGTAAAAAAAAGAAAACTATTCAAACGGTTCAAATTATTGAAAATATTGATAGCGTAGACGATGATTTTGAAAAGCCAGACATCAACCCTATTTTAGATTTTATCGATACATGGCATTGGTATGATAAATTATTTTATCTTCAGTACATTGAAAATAAAACATCTTTACGTAAATTTGCTAAAAAATATAATTACGATTATCAATTTGTTTACAGAACTTTAAAAAAAATTAACATTAAATTACAAGAATATGGCAGTAAAAATAACAGATGACGAAACTAAAATTTTAACCGATTTCTTTAAAGGTTTAAAAGAACTTACATTAGAAGCTAAAGAAACACTTTTACCAATTTATAATAAATACTTTGGTAACGCAAACGCTGGAGACAATCAATCCGAATGGCGACACTATGTAGATAATCTAAGTACATTGGTAAAAATCAAATAAAATGAAAAAGCTATTTAGTATTTTATTTTTATCAATTTTTATAAGTTGCACATCAGAAGAAGAAATAAAATCAATTTCGAAAGATTGTGATTGTAATAAAGTTGTTGAATTTAAAACTATGAATATTGTAGGCGTAACAAATGGAGTTACTAAATACTATTCTTATACAACAATAAACGAATGTACAGGATTACAACGTACAAGCGGATGGGTATTAGATATCGTAAAAATTGGTGACTGTAAATAATTGAATAATCAAATTTTTTCAAATGGAAAAAGATAGAGGGGGAGCGAGAGAGGGCGCAGGGCGTAAAAGCAAGGCAGAAGAGCAATCATTAATAGAAAAACTTACACCATTAGAGCCTATTGCATTTAAAGCCCTTAAAGACGCTTTAAACGAAGGTAAAGATTGGGCGGTAAAATTGTTTTTTCAATATAATTTTGGAATGCCTAAACAAACCATTGATCAAAAGGTTGAGGTTACAAACTTCGATATAAATTCAATTTATGATCAAGAAGCACCCGAAGCATTGGAATAAATTAGGAAATCAAACTCGATACTTTGTTTTGACAGGTGGCAGAGGATCCGGTAAATCATTTGAGGTTGGTAGATTTGCCAGCCTTTTGTCGTTTGAATCAGGACATAAAATTCTATTCACAAGGCAAACAATGACATCCGCTCACCTTTCAATTATTCCAGAATTTCAGGAAAAGATTGACCTACTACAATTAAACCACGCATTTGATGTTCGTAAATCTGAAATAGTAAACATACAATCTGGAAGCGAAATTATATTTAAAGGAATTAAAACTTCAAGCGGTGATCAAACTGCAAACTTAAAATCACTGCAAGGCGTAACCACTTGGATATTAGACGAAGCCGAAGAACTTACAGACGAAAGTATATTCGATAAAATTAACTTTTCTATTCGGCAAAAAGGAAAACAAAATCGAGTTATTTTAATCTTAAACCCAAGCACCAAAGAGCATTGGATTTATAAAAAATTCTTTGAACAAGCAGGAGTTGAAGAAGGCTTTAACGGAACTAAAGAAAACACAACGTATATTCACACAACCTATTTAGACAATAAAGAAAATTTAGACGAATCTTTTTTACACGAAATAGAACAGGTTCGGGTAAACAATCCTAAAAAATACGAACACGTTATACTCGGTGGATGGTTAGACAAAGCCGATGGAGTTGTATTTACTAATTGGAAGTTTGGCGAATTTAACCCCGATAATTTACAGACATCATTTGGGATGGACTTTGGTTTTTCTATTGACCCCGATACTCTTACTGAAGTAGCTATTGATGTTACTAAAAAGAAGTTGTATGTTAAACAGCACATATATCAAAACAAATTAAAAACACACGAACTTTGCCAACTTGTAAAACAAATTACAGGCGATAAATTAATCGTAGCCGATAGTTCTGAAAGTCGATTAATTGAAGATATGAAAAACTACGGTATTAATGTTGTGGGTGTTAAAAAAGGAACGATTGAAAGTGGAATAATTCGTATGCAAGACTTTGAAATTATAGTTGAACCAAACAGCCACGCAATAGCAAAAGAATTTAACAACTATGTTTACCTCAACAGAATTGGTAAATTATACATTGATAATTACAACCACGCAATAGATGGTATTAGATACAATGTGATACATCATCTTGACAATCCCAACGCTGGGAAATATTTTATCTACTAAAAAACAAAACACTTTTTTGTAAAAATCGTTTACTATTTATGAAAGTAAACGTAACCATCCCGACAAACTTAAACGAGATTACTCTCGAACAGTATCAGCAATATTTAGAAATTATAAAAGATAATGAAGATACTAACTTCTTACTTCAAAAAACAGTGCAAATCTTTTGTAATGTAAAGCTATCCGATGTTAGCAATATGAAGTACAAAGATGTGAACGATATTGTAGCTACAATTACAAACGCATTTACACAACAAACAAATCTTATTCCAACTTTTACACACAAAGGAACTACATTTGGATTCATTCCAAAATTAGAAGATATGACCTTTGATGAATTTTCTAACTTAGACCAATATTTATCAGACTGGAAAGATATGCACAGGGCAATGGCTATACTTTACAGACCAATTATAAAAGAATTTAGACAAACCTATTCTATTGCTCCATACAATGGTACGACTGACTATGCCGAAATTATGAAATCAATGCCACTAGATGTCGTAATGGGTGCTAATGTTTTTTTTTGGGATTTAAGCAACGACTTATTGAAAGCTTCCCTGAATTATTTACAGAAGACGGTGGAGAACTTGATTCCAAAGCAAACTTTGGCAGAAGATGGGGTTGGTATTCCAGCTTATATGCAATCGCTGGAGGAAGTTTGCTCAACTTTGAAAATGCTGCAAAAATAAATATTTATGAATGTCTTACGTTTCTAACTTTCGAAAAGGAAAAAAACGAAATGGAAGCTAAACTTATAAAAAAATGATAGGATATTACCAAATTTTAGACAAAATAAAAGCAAAATTATTAGAAGATAAGTTTTGTAAAACAACTTCTAGCGGATCTATTTTTAATGTAGCCTTGAACAAACAGGATATTTACCCAATAGCTCATATTATAGTAAATTCATTTGCCGAAGAGGGAGAAGCATTTAGTTATAATATAAGTGTTATTTGTATGGATTTAGTAAACGAAAACGACAGCAACGAAGAAGATGTAATACATACACAATCAATGGTTGGAATTAGATTAGTCGAATCATTAAGGCGTGGTAATTTGTTTCGAGACTTATATCAGTTAACAGGAAACGCAAATTATGAATTTTTTACTGACAGATTTGAAGATAAAGTTGCAGGATGTACAGCTACTTTTAATGTATTGGTTAGTAATGAAATGAGTATAAGATGACCGAAGTAGAAAAAACTATTAAAAGATTTCGTGATTATGTAATACAGCAGTCAAGGTCTAACTTAACAAAGGGAAATAAAAACGTAACGAAACAACTTTACAATAGTATTAAAGGCGAAGTTGTAACCGATAAAGGATTTACTATTGTAGGCTTTTCAATGGATGAACACGGTCAGTACCAAGACAAAGGTGTAAAAGGTAAAACCAGTTCTGCAAAAGCACCAAATAGTCCGTTCAAGTTTGGAAGTGGCACAGGTAGAAAAGGAGGATTAACACAAGGAATTAACAAATGGGTACGAACTAGAAAGTTTCAATTTCGTGATAGAAGATCAGGAAAGTTTTTAAGTTACGATTCGACTGCTTATTTAATTACAAGAAGCGTTTTTCAAAAAGGAATTAAACCTTCTTTATTTTTTACAAAACCATTTGAAGCAGGGTACAAGAAGTACATTGATGTAGATTTAATGAAAGCATTTGGTCAGGATATGGAAACAATAATAGATTTTAATTTAAAGTAAAAATGAATATAATAAAAGTTAGAAGTCCTTTTTTTGTAACTGTAAACGAAACAGGCCAAATAGGAAGTAAGGTAGAATTATTTATTTACAACAAAGGAACAGCAGAACCAGCAACACCTACTAAAACTTTATCAAAACCAATAGCAAGTGCAACGCAATTGGCTAATGATTATAATATATCTAACTATATTCAAGAATATATTTTACCTATTAAACCTACTTTGGTAACTGTACCTACAGTAGAAGATAATAATAATTGGGCTATTTGTAAAGTGAAAAGGTATAAATTAGTAGGAAGTACATATACGCTTTTAGATACGATTGAATATGTTTGTTTAGATGCTTTTACAACTTATTTAGATGGCAAACAAAACGCAATAGATACAGGAACAACTAATCCTGCATTAACTTTGAGTAATGCAAATATAGTTTCTAGTTATTTTTCAAACCCTTACTTGAATTTAGTTTGTCAAAAGAATACAGCTTATAATTTAACCGCAAAATATTATACAAAGTCCGGAACATTAATAGAAACAGTTACCATATTAGCATTAGGAAGTGGCACGGAATATTTTAATTATAAAATACCTTTTCGCTCCACACTTTCTGCTGATGATTATCAGAAATTAGTATTAAGCTATCAAAATTCTTTTTACGAAAAAGTAACTAATAAGCTTCCAGAATATAAGTACACACCAGTGACTTGTAATTTTGTAAACAGATTAGGCGGCTGGGAATTTTTAACTTTCTTTAAACAACAAACTAATTCAATAAGCGTAAAAAGTACTGATTATAAAGTAATGCCAAGTGCGGTCAATTATAATACTTCAATAGGTCAAACACAAAGATTTAATATTAACGGAACACAAAGCGTAAAATTAAATACAGGTTTTGTCGATGAGAACTATTCTGAATTGATTACTGATTTGCTTTTATCAGAAACATTATTACTAGACAATAAACCAGTTATATTAAAAACACAGGGAAGCGATTTAAAAACAAGTTTAAAAGATAAAATGATAAACTACGAAATAGAGTTTGAATACGCTTACAACCTTTTAAATGATGTTATATGATAACAGTAGGTATTTATATAAAAGATGCAGTTACATTAGAATATAATAGAGTTGAATTATTTGACGATGAAAAAATATCGGTTAATAGTTCTATTCAAAATGTAAATGATATATCTAAAACATTTACTGATTTTAGTAAAACTTTTACAGTTCCAGCAACAAAGCAAAACAATAAAATATTTAAACATTGGTATGAAAATAGTTTAGATATTGGATTTAGTACATTAGTTAAATCTGATGCTTACATTGAATTAGATACAATACCATTCAGAACAGGTAAAATACAATTAGAAACAGCTAATATAAAAGACGGACAACCTCAGCATTATAGCATAACTTTTATAGGTGCATTAGGCACATTAAAAGATAAATTTGCAGGACTATTTTTAAAAGATTTAGATTCTAGTTTTTATGATATTGCTTATACGCCTACAATAGTAAAAGACAAAGTTACTACAACAACTACAAGTGCTGATGTAATGTTTCCTTTAATTAGTTCATCAAGGTATTGGAATTATGGTGCTGGTGGAGACGAAGATATTAATTTAAACCATCGCCCAATAAGATACAATGAATTGTTTCCTGCTATTAAATTAAGAGCAGTTTTTGATATGATTGATAGGGATAGCAAATGGAATATTAATTTTAATGGTAGCTTTTTAAATGATGCAAGGTTTACAAGTGCATATTTATGGTTAAAAAATGCTGAAACTTTTGTAGCTAAATCATCGCCATCATTAATAACTTATGATTCAGTTGCTCCTGGTGGTGGTTGGACAGTTAATTTAACAAATGAAACTTTTAAATACGATGGTAGTATTCCTAATTGGTTATATTTTGATTGTAAAATAAATATAACTTTAACAGTAGCTGCAATAGATTACAAAGTTCATACCTATAAAAATGGAATTGAAATAGGTGTGCAAACTGCAACTTCAACTGGTTTAAATCAAACTTTTACTATACCGGGAGATTTCTCTCAAGGGGATGTATTTTCAATGTATATTTCATCTTTACTGCCAATTACATTTGGTTCATTTTTAGACTTAAATATTATTGAACCAGACGGAATGGGTGGCGAAATAACATATAGTACTACTGTAAATAAAAGCGCAAATCAAACAGTTTCAAATACAACTTTATCGCCTAAAAATTATTTTCCTGAAATAAAAATAGAAGATTTCTTTAGTGGTATTTTAAAAATGTTTAATCTAACTTGCTATTCAAGTGATGGAATAAATTATACCATTGAACAACTAGAAAGCTATTATACAAGCGGAACAATTACAGACATAACAAAATATATTAAATCAGACTCGGTTGATTTAAATCGTGTTAAAACTTACAAGAAAATAAACTTTGAATATGAAAAATCGGAATCAATAGTAAACGTAGGATTTAAGAGTGCAAATAATATCGAGTATGGTTCTTTATTTTACGATACAGGAAACGATGGAGAAGAATATAATATAAAATTACCTTTTGAAGATTTAAACTTTAACAATTTATCAGGACTTTTACAAGTTGGATATGCGCTAAAATCAGATTTACAAAAGTACACACCCAAGCCAATAATATTATATGATTATAAACCAACTGCTTTAACTACTGCGCCTACATTTCATTTTGCTACTGCATTAACTGGAAATGGTTCAGCATATACAACTTACAAAGCATTTGGTCAAGAATTTTTTAATGGCACAGACACATTTAGTTTAAATTTTAACGAACAACAAAGCACACTTACAAATCAATTAGTAAGCAATAGTTTATATAATCAATATTATCAAAATTACTTACTTAATATATTTGATTTTAAAGCACGATTAATTAAGGTTAGTGGAATATTACCAACTTCGTTATTAACATCGCTTAAACTAAACGATAGACTTATTATAAGAGACAAAAGATATTTGGTCAATACGTTTACTACAGACTTAACAACAGGCGAGGTTTCATTTGAATTACTAACTGATTTTAGAGCATTATGATAAAGCACATTTTAGACTTATTAGCACTTGATGAATTTTACGGACAAAGTGAATTGATTGAAATAGCAAAAGGAAAAAATAAAAGGATAACAACTTTTAAAGAAGGATTTAAACAAATAAAAAGACAGATAAAATGGCAGAAAAGAAAACAATAGAATTAGAAGTTAAATCAAATGTAGAAGAATCTATTGCAGGATTAAAAGCATTGAAAAGACAGTTAAAAGATACTGCCGCTGGTTCAGAAGAATTTAAAAAGATTTACAATCAGATTGACGATTTAGAAGATAAAATTAAATCTTCTAAAAATGCTTCTAGCGATTGGATTGATAGTTTAGAAAGTGCTGGTGGACCATTAGGAGCATTAGGTGGTTCATTAAATCGTGCGAAAGTAGCAACACAATCTTTTTCGGGTGCATTAAAAGCTACAGGAATAGGAATAGTAGTTGCATTGATTGGTGGTTTAGTTGCAGCGTTTCAAGACAATGAAGTTGCAATGAAAAAACTTCAACCATTATTAGATGGAATGAAGAAAATATTTGAAGGTGTATTTAGAGCGGTCGAACCTTTGTTTAATACTTTGGTCGATTTAGCAATTAGTGCTTTACCAATGGTATCAAAAGCATTTGGTGTTGTTTATTCCAGTGTTACAGCGGTTTTTGATTCACTTGGAATGATTGGTTCTGCTATTAAGAAATTGATTAGTGGCGATTTTAGTGGTGCGTGGAAAGATGCAAAAAGTTCTGTTAATGATTTTAGTAAAAATTACGATGCCTCAATAGATAGGTTTAATAAAGGAACAAAAGAATTAACAAAAACAGAAAAAGAAGAAGCAGATAAAAGAGCAGAATCGTTAGAAAAAGAAACTGAAAAAAGAAAATCAGCAGAAGAAAAAAGATTACAAAATTTAAAAGAGCATAATAAAAAGTTAAAAGAAGAAAGAGAAAGAGAAGCAGCAGAAGAAGCTGCATTTCAACTTGATAAAAAGGAATTTTTAAATAAGTTAGATTCAGAGTCATTTGCTGAAAGAATGTTAAAGGCAAAAGAAAATGAAGCTAAACAAAAAGAAGAAAATCAATTACTATCATTAGAAGAAGCAAGTGCTGCTGCTGACATAGCAAATCAAGACGAAAACAATAGGGTAATTCTTTTAGAAAAAAAGAAAAAAAATGCAGAAGAAGAAGTAGAATTTCAAAAAGCAAAAGACCAAGCAATAGCAAATTCAAAAGCAAATTTAAACAATATTATAGCAGGTTTAGAAGCATCAGGTTTAGCAAAAACAAAGGCAGGTCAAATTATATCTAAAACAATAGCATTAACTCAAATAGGTATTGATAGTGCAATAGCAATTTCTAAAGCATCTACATTAGCAAACGCTGAAGGTGTTGCAGCACAATTAGCTTTTCCAACTCTTCCCGGTATAGGTACGGTTGCAAGGGTTTTGTCTTATGCTTCAACTGCTGCATCAGTTATAGGTAATATTTCAAGAGCAAAGCAATTATTATCTAGCGGTGGTAATGGCGGTGGAGGGACTGCTTCAAATAGTAGTTCTGCCCCAAGTTTAGGTGGCAGTGGCAGTGGTAACAGTACATCCACACCTCCAAACTTCAACGTTGTAGGTGCGAGTTCTACAAATCAATTAGCACAAACAATTGGAAACAAACAAAACGAACCTATTCAGGCGTATGTCGTGGCTAATCATGTAACAACGCAACAAGGTTATGATCGAAATATTTTAAAAAGTGCTACAATAGGTTAAAACAAAACAACATTTTATCGTTTACTTATTATGGTAAAATCTTTTGAATTAATATTAGATGATAACGAAGATGGTGTTTACGCCATTTCATTAGTGGATAAACCAGCGATTAAGGAAAATTGGTTGGCACTATCAGAATCACATAAAATTGAATTTAAAGAAATAGAATCAAAAAAAAATATTCTTTTAGGGGCGGTTTTAATTCCTGATTTAGAAATAGACAGAATAAACGAAAATAAAGAAATTTTTAAAGTTCATTTTTCAGGCGAGACAATTCAAAAGATAGCGCATAAATTTATGAAACAAGGCTATCAATCCGAATCAACTTTGAATCATAAAACAAAAGTCGATGGTGTTACAGTTGTTGAAACGTGGTTAAAAGAAGATATGGTTCACGACAAATCTGTAAAGTACGGATTTGATTATCCACTAAATACATGGATGGTTGCTATTTCAGTTGAAAATGACGACATAAAAGCAAAGGTAAAATCTGGCGAAATAAAAGGATTTTCAATAGAGGGCTTTTTTAACCAAAAGCAAAAGATGAGCGAAGATGAAATTGCCTACAATAAAATTAAAGAATTATTAACAAATTAATTATAAAAATGGAATACAAACAAGTATTAAACAAAGTACGCGCTTTACTATCACTAGAAGTAAAATTAGCGCAAATGACTTTAATTGATGGCGTAACTGTTTTGGAAGCAGAAGCATTTGAACCTGAGTACTCAGTAGGAATTGTAACTGCCGAAGGAATTGTTCCAGCACCAGTTGGAGTTCACGAAACAACTGACGGTATGGTTATTACAGTTGAAGTAGAAGGTATTATTAAATCAGTTGAAGCAAAATCATCGGCACCAGAAGAAGTTGCAGTTGAAGCATCTACAGAAGCTGCAGTTAAAAAAGTAGTAGAGACTGTTTCAAAAGAAACTTTTTTCGCTGAAGTAAAAGTAGAAATTGAAAAACTAGAAGCTGAAAACACAGCTTTAAAAGTAAAATTACAAGCAGTTGAATTAGAATTACAAGAAGCAGGAGCAAAAGCTATTGTTCACAATCCAGAGGCACAACAAACAAAATCGGTGGCTGAAATGACAGCACTAGAAAAACACAGACATTTTAAACAAACACAAAAACAACAATAAATTATGGCAATTTCTTACACATCAGTAGACATTAGAGGAAAAGCAGTAGAGCCAATCCTAGAAGAAGTATTCTTTGAAAACAAAACATTAAAAGAAGGTTATGTAACTTTTAACAGTGACATTAAAGCAGGTACTATTTTTACCGAAGCAGGAGTGGATGTAACAGCACAACTTTACACAGGTTCTGCACTTTCAAACAGTGGTTCAATGTCTATCACAGACCGAATTATAACACCAACAAAATTAGAGTACAAGCAAACATTTTTACAAGAATCTTTGAGAGCAGGTCGTTTTGGTAGATCAATGAGTCCGGGTGCATTTAACATTGAATCATCTGAATTTGCATCAACTGTTTTGGCGCAGTATGCTCCAGCAGTTTCAGAAGATTCAGAAAAAATATTTTGGGGTGGAATTACATCAGCTACAAAAACTGCAATCGCTGCTTTAACACCAGGTTCTGCACAAGGTTCAATAACTGCTGCAACTCAAACAGCTGTAGCTGCATTAACAGCAGGATTAGTTGATGGTGTATTTGCAAAAGTACTTTACGATAACGCTGCAATCGGTGGTTATATTAAAGTAACAGGAACTACTGTTACTGCTGCTAATATCGCTGCGGAAGTAGGTAAAATATTTTTAGCAATACCTACTGAAAACTTGAACGATACTGTTAGCCCTACAGTTATCTATTGCCCTCGTGCCTGGAAACAACTTTGCTACAATGCAAACAATGCGGTAGGTGCTGCTCAACAAATCAACTTTCAAATTGATGGTAATAACTTTAACACTTCAAAAGTATTTTACAACGGAATTGAATTGATTTTTTGTCCAGCTCCAAACAACTTAATGGCTTACGCACAACGTAAAGCGGCTGTTTCTTGGAACACTGACTTATTGGATGACGTAAACAGATTTGAAGTAGGTAAATTAGTAAACGATGGCGATGTTCAATTTGTAAGAACTATCTATACTTTGGCTGCCAACGTAGGACAAGCTACAAAAGGAGTACTTTACGGAGGTTAATTAATAACAATAACCCCCTTTAATTAGGGGGTTTTTTAAAACATATAGATATGCCAGCAGAAGCTTTTACATTAGGGCGACTAGAGCCTACAAAATCTAGCAACGGTGGTTTAAGAAACGCTTACTTTATTACTAGCGGACTTATTGCGCCGACTGGTTTCACATACGGAACAACAACATTAACGGATGCTATTGCATCTGCAACAAGTGCAGCTTCGGTAACAGCGGTTAAATATGAACTTTTAGGAGCAAATAATTTTGAACAAAATATGACAAGCTCACGTGAAAACGGAACTACTTTTTTTGAGCAAAAATTATCTTTAAAGTTAAAGAAAATAAATGCAGCAACGCATAAAGAGTTGAAGCTTATTGCGTACTCAAGATGTCAAATAGTTATTGAAGATAATAACGGAAATTTGATGTTAGCAGGTTTGACTAACGGAATGGATGTAACAGGTGGAACAGTAGTTACTGGAACAGCATTAGGCGATCATTCAGGCTATACTTTAGAATTGATGGGAATGGAGCCATTAGCAGCTAACTTTATAAGCGGTGCAATTACTACCGTAATAGGTGGAACGATCACATCAGGAACATAGTTTGATTTGGATTTTTTATTTTTTAAGCACCTAATTAACATTAGGTGCTTTTTTTTAAAACAAAAACCCTTAAAAATCGTTTACTTTTTATGATTATATTATCTGAAACAAATAGTATTCAACAAATTTCATTCATTCCACGCGAAATGAACGCATATAGTTTGAATATTCGTAACGAAAGCACCGAAGTTGTAACAGTTTTGACACCATCTTTTTATAAAAATGACTATTATTATACGTGTTCAGCAGTTTTTGCATTAAAAGAAAATCATTTTTATAATTTAGAAGTAAAAAATGCAGCAGGAAAGACAATATATTTAGATAAAATATTTTGTAAAAGTCAAAACCCAACAACATATCCTACTGCGGCAGCAACAAATACTATAATTTATGAGCAATAATAATCACGTAATAGAATTAAAAGCATACAACCCTCCAAAAGCGGTTGAGGGTCGTCAAGATAAATGGGTAAAGTTTGGAGATAAAAACGATTATTTTCAGTTTTTAATTGATCGCTATAATAATTCTACTACAAATAACCAAGTTATAAACAATATTGTAAAATTAATTTATGGCAAGGGATTGACGGCTAAAAATGCTGCGCAAAAACCACAAGAATATGCACAAATGAAAATGCTTTTTACAAAAGAAGTTACAAAAAAAGCAATTACGGATATGTATCTTTTAGGGCAATGTGCATTACAAGTGATTTACTCTAAAAATAAAAAAACTATTGTAAAAGTAGAACATATTCCAGCGCATTTATTAAGACCTGAAAAGTGCAATGAAGATGGAATTATTGAAAATTATTACTACTCAGATAATTGGACTAATTTAAGAGAATATCCTGCCACTCCAATACCAGCTTTTGGTTATGGAGATAGAACTTTGGAAATATTAATGATTGGCAATTATACAGTAGGTCAAAAATATTTTAGTAGCGTAGCTTATTTAGGAGGTTTAAGTTATGCTAAATTAGAAGAGGATATTTCAGAATATTTAATATCATTAGTTGAAACAGGATTTACACCTTTAAAAATAATTAATTTTAACAATGGCGTTCCAGACGCGGATCAACAAAGAAAAATTAATGATAGCGTAATTGACCAAACAACTGGAGCAAGTGGTAAAAAATTATTGATTTCTTTTAATTCAGATGAAACTAAAAAGACTACTATTGACAGCGTACAATTAGACAATGCTAGTGCGCAATATGAATATTTGAGCAACGAGGCACGTGCAAAGATAATGCTATCACACGGAGTTACTTCAGGATTATTATTTGGTATTCCAACTGCATCTGGTTTTAGCTCGAACGCAGACGAATTAAAGACTGCATTTGTGTTATTTAATAACAATGTTATAATACCTAACCAAGAGCAGTTTTGTGATGGTATAGATAAGATTTTAGCTTACAATGGCGTTGTTTTAGATTTAACATTTATACCGTTCAACCCTTTAATAGATGTATTGGCTGTCAAAGAAGAAGTTGCACCAACTAAATTAAAATCTATTGAAATTGAAGCTACTGATTTTGGTAGCGATTTAGATTTAGAAGAATGGGAGTTATGTGATAGTTCCGCAGTCAATTATGAGCGTGAGGATGAATATGACGATTTAATTAAAAAAGCAAATAATCCAAGTTTATTAAAAAGAGTACAGCATTTTGCTAGTACAGGAAGCGCTTACCCAAGAAGAGGTTCGGAGCAAGATTCAAAATTATTTAAAACGCGATATAGATATAGTGGAAGTGGAGTTGGTGAAAGAGAATTTTGTAAGAAAATGTTATCTGCAAATAAACTATATCGCAAAGAAGATATTATTGCAATGGATGAAATGCCAGTTAATAAAGGTTTTGGATTAGATGGTGCGGACACTTACTCTATTTGGTTATGGAAAGGTGGCGGATTATTAAGTGAAAAATATCCCAACGGCACTTGTAAGCATTTTTGGACACGTGAAACATACAGACGAAAAGGAACGGATATACTTTCGCCATTAGCACAAAAAGTAACACCATCCGAAGCGAGAAAAGAAGGCGAAATATTACCAACAAATGATCCGAGAGTGTATAAAGCTCCGCACGATATGAAATAATTATGGCAAAAGCACTATTTATAACCGACAAGGAATTGAAACAAATGACTGTTTTAAATGGGAATTTAGACCCTGACAAAACGAAGCAATTTGTTATTATTGCACAAGATACGCACATATACAGCTATTTAGGTTCAAATCTATTTGATAAAATAAATAACGATATTGTCGCTAGTACTTTATCGGGTAATTATTTGACTTTGCTAAATAATTATATTAAGCCAATGGTTATACATTGGTCAATGGTCGAAATACTTCCTTTTAGTGCTTATACAGTAGCAAATAAGGGTGTGTTTAAACATAACAGTGAAAATAGTATATCGGTTGATAAGTCTGAAATTGATTATTTAGTAGAAAAGGAGCGACAAATTGCGCAAAATTATACTCAAAAATTTATCGATTATATGATT
>Ga0209107_10001119_pt1 | contig 14956 bp, 10 predicted proteins | sample LakErihyJuly2011_2_FD_187460 | JGI IMG/M metagenome (GOLD analysis project Ga0209107, IMG submission 187460) | Freshwater microbial communities from dead zone in Lake Erie, Canada - CCB hypolimnion July 2011 (SPAdes) (version 2) | ecosystem: Environmental > Aquatic > Freshwater > Lentic >... | reverse complement strand
CAAGCTTATAAATCATTTAAATCGTATAAATCCGTAATACTTAGAAAAAATGAAGCAGCAACTTCAATAGCACAAGCCTATAAATCTAAACTTGGACTAGTTGAAACAAATAAGCACATTGCTGCTTTATTATGTGAAATTAGTTCAACGCAAGATGTATATAGAAAGAAAATAGATGACTTATTAACAAGTCATAGAACACAAAAAAGACTAAGTAATTTATATTTTTACTTTTGTAAATTTGGAAATAAAATACTAGGTTACTCAACTAAAGCAAAACTACGTTCTATAATAAATGAAATAGTCGGTTGTGTATTTGTTAATACAAGTTTTGCTTCAACAAACTTTGATGGTATAACATTTAAACAATCTAAGTTTATAAATATTGGAAGAGATAATCCAATATTAAAACGCTCTTCTCCCTATAAAACAACAAAAACTAAATATGATATTGCTAGAGATGGATTCATTTTTGAGAATGTAAGTTTAATTGGATCTCGGTTTATAGATTGTGAATTTCATGGTATTCATTTTGCCTCAAATAAATTTTTTGATTCAACTATAGTTCAAATTAATAATATTTTACCTACATTTAAAAATTGTAATTTTAATGGTGGTTCCATTTTTCATGATAGAAGTTTTGGTCCTCAATATAAATATTTAAATCCACCACTTAGCAAATATAATATGAAATATTATATGCTATTTGATTTAGATAAATTGCCTGCTAGTGATAAACATTTAATGATAAAACCAGATGGTTCATTAATGACCCAACTTGAAGAAACATCACATCCTGCCGAAATAGTTTTTGAAGATTGTAAATTTACTAAAACAACTATAAATTATGATAAACTTGCTATGCCAGGTAATAGAAATATTATGTTTAGAAATTGTATTTTTAATGGAAATATGTTTGTAAAAGAAAAATTTAATTGTTATCATTTTCAAAAATGCTCTTTTAATAATGTTAAATTTATTGGATGTACGTTTGCTTATAGTTATTTTGAAGAATGTACTTTTGAAACTACATTATTTCGTGGAGTTACATTTACTAAAGGTGGTGCACTAAGATTTACTAAATGTAAGCTATATGATTGTAACTTTGAGCAAGTAGTTTTTAATCAAATAGGTTATAAAAACACATTAATATTTGATAGTAATAATATTATTAATAAATGTATTTTTCGTACTTGTCTTTTATTTAACTTTAAATTCAATAATGATTCACTATATAATATTCGCGACACCGAACTTCTAAATATGAAGAAAAGCGAGTTTATAAATTGTAGTTTATATGGTGTTAATTTTAATAATTGTGATTTAGAAGGAAGTAAATTTATTGCACGAATAGATGGCAATGGTAATTCCCTTATTAATAGAGTTAATTGGTTTGGACATATATTTCTTATATTTGATTATATACCTTTTTCTTATGGAGAAGATAAAACTCACGAGTTTGAAGTAGTGTGTAATGTTAATAATCCAGATGGATTTACTCTATTTGTTAAAGAATTCAAAGGTCATAAACTTGCTACTAAAAAACACGCTTCAAGAATGACTGATTATTTTGCTCTTATGGAATATAGCGATTATGTAGCTTTAAATATTGATGTTAGAAATTTAAAAAAACCCGAATATAATATAAATCCATATGATTATTTTAAAATAACGGACGATACAACACAGGAGGTCACATATATTTATATTGTTCCTGAAACATATATGTTTAACACTAATATTAAAAATTGTAATTTTCAGGAAGTCGATGGATTTGATAGTTTTGATTTTACACAAGTAAAACAAAACGCAGAAGGAAAACCAGACATAACTGCCAGTAATTTTTCAGTTGTAAATTTATTGAATGCTAACTTTAATGGTTGTAAAATGGTTGGAACAGTTTTTGATGTTGCCGATGTCGCAGGCGCAGATTTTAGAAATTCAATTGTAAATGAAAATACTTCATTTGAAAATACGCTTAATACAGACCAAGTATTGGGACAACTTCAAAGAGATGATGGTTCAGTATATATAGAAGGAACTTTGAATTTAAGTACAGGACGCGAATTTCAATTTTCAGAAATTCAACAACGTGCCAATGAAACTCATGCTCGCATTGCAAATATTATTGATAAAAAAGAAAAATTATTTGCAGCACTTGAAATTATTGGTATTCCAATACATGATGCTGATTTTAAAGAAAATATGGAAGAATTTTTAATAGCATCTCATGGAGGCAGACGTGAATATGTTGATTATGTAGTTATTCAAGGAACATCGGAAACTATTGTTGGTTTTTTAGACCATTTAATAACTATTTATAGAAAAATTATAAGCACACAAAGAAATTTACCGGACGATGAAGACAAAGATTATATTAAAGACAATTTTCCGAGTGCTTTAACAAATTATCTTGCATATAAATTAAAACTTAATAGGACAGAAAAAGCAGAATTATTAGAAAGTTTAGTAAGAGCAGTTAGTGATGACTTTATAAAATATTTAGTTATGTATAAACCACATTTAAACGGTAATTGGTGTTTCTTACAATTAGTAGTTCAATCATTAAAATTGCTACTTTCATGCACAGACTTATACATATACAATTTTATGGAATATTATTTTAATGAAATTTTTAATGCTCACGGACAAGGGTCGCAAAGTTGCCCATTAGGCATGGTTGAACGATGGATTACTATTCATTCGCAAGTGCTTGAAACATATTTAATGTTGCTAAGAAAAAGCGAAACTGAACTACAAGAATTAGATGCTGGATCAATTAATAAACTTAGAAGCTATTCCGGAAAAAATACGAGAGATCCTAAAATTACAAAAGCCTATATTTATGAATTTAATAATTCAGAAAGTGCTGAAAAATTACATAATAAATATATTTTTCATAAATTAATCAATATTTTAAAACCACATTCGAATTTACCGGAAAATTTGGAATCAGATATTGGTTATGATTTAGATTATAATATTAGCATAGAAATGAGTAAAGAAGCTAATAGATTTATAAAAAGTAAAATAGACGATGGTTCAATAACAACATTACAACAAATATATGAGGCTTATATTGAAATAATGTGTAAACTAATTATTGCTAATAATAAAATAACACAGGAACATATTGATAAATTAGAAGCAGATACTAGACCAGTAGTTAAGAGAGTATATACTGAAAAACGTGATGCTTTATACACACAAATCAGAGAAGAAGAAGCACAAAACTATATAATAGTATTGTGTATGGCAGTAGAATTAAGATTTGATGAAAAATCATTAGACTTTGAGAATCTTGCTGAAGCTGAAGAAAAATTAACAATGAAAGAGTTAGTTGAATATTATGATGCCACAACAACTGGTGGAAAAAGAAGAAATGCAAGAAATACGAGAAAAAATGATAAACTTAAAAAAGGAAAAGGTATTTCTCAAGAATCACCTAAATCACCTATGTCATCAGAACCATCATTAGAGCCAAAATTATACAACGCTATTGAACAAATAATAATGAATAAATTAAAATCATTAACTTTGAAAGAATTCATAAATATAAATATTATGCCAACTGAGGAACAATTAAATGTTGAAATTGATACTGGTGTAACTTATAACTCATTAACTAGAAAACGTGCTAAGTCAAATCCAAATCCTAAAACATATAAACAAGGAAAAACGTTGTCTAAGCGAAGCGGTTTGTCTAAGCGAAGCGGTTTGTCTAAGCGAAGCGGTTTGTCTAAGAGAAGCAAATCATTGGGTTCATTAATGAAATCAAATGATGCTTTTTCCAACTTGAATTATGTTTCTAGTTATAGTTCTATTAATTTTAAAAATATGAATATTCAAAATAAATACTATATTAATATTGTAAGGCAAAGACATAATAAAATATGTGAAACTCATAAAAAAATATTAGATGTGTTAGAATTAAATAGTGGCATGAAATTAAAAGAAAAAGTAATTAGCAAACCAAAGCGATTAAGTGGAACATTAAAAAATAAATCATTAAATAAAAGTTATAGTCCCACAAGTATTATGACATTTTAAGAATTAATACATTATTATTTATAATTATACTAAACAAGTATACTTATAAATGGTTACAAATTAATTAATTAATTAATTTATTTAAAAAATTGAATTAAATGCTATGACTAATAATAATATATATATAATATTGAAGATATGGATTTAACTAAACTTTTAAGACAAGAACTCTTAGTAAAATGTGAAGAACTTGGAATTACAAAGTGTAGTTCTAAAAACAAAAGTGAACTTATTCAACTTATTAATTTAAAACAAAAAATAGAACCAAACAATACATTAGTAAGTCAAAGCACACCTATTTTAAGCACTATTAACACTAGCGTATATAAATTTATTGAAGTATGTGCTGGTGGAGGTGGTTTAAGTAGTGGATTAATTAAAGCAGGATTTACACCTATATTATTAAATGATAATAATAGTGATTGTTGCAAAACATTAAAACATAATCATCAACACGCAAATGTTATATGTGGATCTATGGACAAAATAGATTATTCACAATATATTAATAAAGTAGATTTATTAACAGGTGGCGTGCCTTGTCAATCATTTTCACAAGCAGGATTGAGAAAAGGACTTGATGATCCGCGGGGTGATTTAATGATGAAGTTTATTGAAATATTGAATTTAGTAAAACCAAAATTATTTATGATAGAAAATGTTAAAGGTTTATTAACACATGATGATGGCAAAACTATAGAAAAAATATTAGATACATTAAATAATAATAAACTTTATAATATTAGTTATAAATGTTTAGATGCTTCTAAATATAATGTTCCACAAAAAAGAGAAAGAGTGTTTATTGTAGGTGTGTTAAAAACAATAACACATATATTTGAGTTCCCAAATGAGAGCCCAACAAAAAAATTGTTAAAAGATGTTTTATATAATGTACCACATTCAAATGGAGCAAAATATAATGAAGACAAAATAAGGTTATTTAAAATGATACCACAAGGAGGGTGTTGGGTTAATTTACCTGATAATTTACAAAAAGAATATTTAGGAAATAGTTATAATTCAGGCGGAGGGAAAAGAGGAATATTATATCGTTTATCAATGGAAAAACCATCACTAACATTATTATGTACTCCATCGCAAAAACAAACAGAACGATGCCACCCATTAGAAGAAAGACCATTAACACTACGAGAATATGCAAGGATTCAAACGTTTGATGATAGTTATGAATTTATTGGCACTTTAAATTCTCAATATAAGCAAATCGGAAATGCTGTGCCCGTTGAATTAGCAAAATATATGGGCGAAGCATTAATAAAATTATTATAAATTTATGTATATTTATCAATAGTATTTTTGACAAATTGTATTATTTCATCAGTATTATTATCTAAAACAAATTTTAGGAAATCATATCCAACTTGATGTTCTAATTCTTGTTTGTTATGTAATATTTTTCTTATAGATCCATTTAATGTTTTTTTCTCAGTGTCAGCATTAATATTTGCATAAATACAAATATATTCTGGATTATTTTTTTTAAAATTTGCCAATTTATCAAGATTAGATTTTTTTGATGACGCATTATCAGTATTTGTTCTATTTTTAAGTTCTATTACAATTTTTTTAGTATGAGATAAAATATCTAAACCAGTTTCATGTCCTACTTTTAAATTAATAAAACCATCATAACTTCCCAAAACTTCTTGCCAAATTTCGCCAACTTTCATTTGCCGTTGTTTTTCTTTTAACACCAATAATTTATTTTGTTTTGTTTTTTCTGTATCTAAAATATCATATGTTAATACATCATTTTCAGGTCGCATTATAATTTTTCTAATAGTATGTTCTAACGATTCTAAGTAGTTAGTTAAACTAAATACACAAGTATTAATATTATGAGTTATTAGTGTGCTCATATTAATAAATAATCTAATACTTAGTTATTGAGTAATTAAGTATTAGATTTCAATTTTTTCTTACAATAAATGTGAATTGTATTGATTATTTACCATAATAAATTTAGTATTGTCTGCTAAATCATTTAAATTAGCACTATTTGTATATGTACACGCACTTCTTAGTCCTCCTAAATAATTTTCAATAGTATTTTTTAACGCACCTTTGTAAGCAACTTTGAGTTCTCGCCCTTCAGAACTTCTATAATCACTATTATTATTTGCCGCATAATTATTTTTCATAGCATAACTTGAGCTCATACCATAAAAAAATTTATGCTGTATGCCTGTTTTTTCATCAATAACAATTTCTCCAGGATTTTCATCATGCCCGGCAAATGCTCCCCCAATCATTACAAAGTCAGCACCAGCACCAAATGCTTTTGCCAAATCACCAGGACATGTAATACCTCCATCACTTAAAATAAAAGCCTTGTTATGTTTATATTGATCATATTCATAGTATATTTCAAAATTAATATGATTACTTTCTTTACATGCTTGAACGCATTCTAAAATACAACTAAGTTGTGGCATACCTATTCCGGTTTGAATTCGAGTAGTACACGCACTACCACCACCAATACCTACTTTATGAATGTCTATTTCTAAAGTATTTAATAACTCTACTCCTTCTAATGTACATACATTGCCTGCCATAATAATCTTTTTGGGATATTTAGCTCTTAATATTTTACAAAATTCATGAAATTTAGAAATATAACCATTTGCTATATCAACACAAATGAATTTACACTCAAAATTATCTAAAATATGTGTTAAATTATTATAATCATCATTGCTTATTCCTGTAGAAATCATAAAATAGTCAGAATTTAATTTGTAATCACTATTTTCTTTATTATAATCCAGTAAATCTTGTAATTTATGAAATTTATGAAGAGCAGTAATAATTTTATAACTACTTAATACTTTATATACATCTAATGTTCCAATAGTTGTCATATTAGCAGCCACAATAGGAATACCAGTCCATGTTTCTCCATTTTGAAAAACAATGGTTTTTTCAAGCACAACATCTTTTCGGCTATTTAAATTTGATTTTTTAGGAAGAATTAATACATCTTTAAAATCGAGATATTTATCCATGGTATCAAATTTATAACAATAAATATTTTCACTCATATTTTCACTCATATATTAATTATTAAATAATTAATATGTTTAAATGTTTTCAAAATATTATAATATGTTATATTAATATTGTTACATGACTTCATTTTATCCTATATTTAATGACGATCCAATTTTTGGTAATAAGTTAAAAAAAACTTCTTGTCCAGCAAAGAGTGATATATGTGGTAATCTTTCAGGAACATCTGTATTAGATAATTTTGTAATTCCAAAATGTAATGATGTTAGTTTTAAATTTTCATTAAATCAAGATGAATCTCCAAGTGGTTGTTGCGTAGTAGAATCATCTAATAATACATGTGATACATATATTCCTGACTCTCCAGACGTTACTAGCGAAGATTATGATATGGGTATTCAATTTTTAGATGCCAATAATTTAAATCCAAGAAAAATATGTCATTCAGCACCTATTAGAAAAAGAGTTATAAAATTACAAGATTTTTTAGTCATAATTCTAATAAGTGCTGTTATTATTTTATTAACTGCTATTTTTGGTTCTTGTTATGAATTTTGGCTTAAATATGGTCATGGACAAGAAGCTAGTGATGGTTGTAAGTTTAATTATATAAATTGTAAACGCACTATATCACTAATAAACTATGCTTTTCCAGCAGTAATAAATGACTATCCGTATAAAAGTTGTGAAGATGAAGAATTAGAGTTTCCTTATTCCAGTATAAGTTATTTTAATGTAACAAAAGAAGATACGGATCATTTTGGATACAAATTTCTTAAAATATGTGGGTCGCCTATGAAAGCATTTTCTTTAAATTTTTTATATACATTAGTGTTTTCTAGAAAATTTTTAAATTACATATTACTAACTTTATCACGTAGTTATAGAAATATAAAGAACCCGTTTATCAAAAATATCATATTTTTGTTTTTGACAGGTATTGCATTTAGTGTTATAGCTAAGTATACTGGAATACAACAATTAAATAGTGGTACTAGTTTTATATTATATATTTTAATGATGGTAATAGTATTTGCTTCAATATTTGCAACATTTATTACTACTTTTATTTTATATTGGTTTCCTGAGCATTATAATAAATATGATAAATCACAAGCAGGAGGTGATAGTTCTCCTATTTTAACTAAAAATTTTGCACTGTTTAGCAATGTATTATATGAAAACAAAAGTGATGCCTCACACAAAAGTCCTATTGTATTGAATATAATAAAAAATGTATGTTTAGTATTATTGGCAATAATACCTTTTTTAATTTGCCTTGTTACAGGGTATCTTGGTTCTATAATTGGAACATTATATATGATATTTTCATTGGTATATAATATATTTGCTATTCCATTGTCAAAAATTCAATGTTTTTTAAGTATTATTAAAGACCATGGAGAATTATTGACTATTTTATTTTGTATTAGTGTTCTATTATCTTCAATTGATAGTTTTGACTCTACTACTACTGGAATAATTGGTGGTTTAGTAGGATTAATAATATTATATAAAATATATACTAATATGTCTAAAAAACATGACTAAAACATAAAAAAATATATTATTTTATAAATTGAAACATTAATAAATTGAAATAATATAATTCGTAAATAATATAAAACAATACTATAAAAATACTATAAAAATAACTATATTATGGGGAAGAAAAAATCTGGACATAAAAAAGAATTGCCTTTTGTTAGTATATGTACACCAACATTTAATAGACGTCCATTTTGGGAATATGCAATTAAATGTTTTAATCATCAAGATTATCCAAAAGATAAAATGGAATGGATTATTATTGATGATGGAACAGATAAAATCAAAGATTTAGTATGTAATATTAGTCAAGTTAAGTATTTTGAATATGATGAAAAAATGCCATTAGGAAAAAAAAGAAACTTAATGCATGAAAAATCAAAAGGAGATATTATTGTATATATGGATGATGATGATTATTATCCACCAGAGCGTGTTTCGCATGCTGTAAATATGTTATTAACTCATCCAAATGCTTTATGTGCTGGAGCAAGTGAAATCTATATATGGTTTAAACATATTCAAAAAATGTTTCAGTTTGGTCCTTATGGTCCAAATCATGCCACGGCAGGAACATTTGCTTTTAGACGCGAGATGCTACATGACCATAAATATGAAGAACACGCAGCTTTAGCCGAAGAAAAAGCATTTTTAAAAAATTATAGCGTTCCATTTGTTCAACTTGAACCAAAAAAAACAATATTAGTATTTTCACACATTCATAATACTTTTGATAAAAAAAAATTACTAGAACACGGAGAAAATAATTTTCAAAAAACTTCATCTCGAACAGTTGACGAATTTATTAAAGACAAAGACATGAAAGAATTTTATATGGAAAAAATAGAAACTTTATTACAAAATTATGAACCAGGAGATCCTTCACATAAGCCGGATGTATTAAAACAAATAATAGAAATTGATGAAGAGCGAAAAAAGATGATGCAGCAAAATAATGGGCAAGGACAAATTATTTTAAATCAAGATGGAAAGGAGATTATCTTAAATAATCAGCAAATAGTTCAAATAATACAATCTCAACAAGAACAATTACAAAAGTTTGAAAAAATATTAGTTGAGAAAGATAATTTAATTAAACATTTGATTAGTGAATTACATAATTATAAAACATAAAATAAATAGAATAAAATTATTTACATATTATTATATTCAACATATATAATAATATATAACATTATTATGTTTATTACTGGATTATGTGGACCAGGATTAGTATATATAGGATTTTCATTAATACAAATATTTATAGATATTTATAATGGGGTTATGAATGCTGCTTTTCTAAAATTTATAATTATGATAGTATTTACATTAATAATAAATATACTATGTGATTTAGGATTTTCTGTTATTGCGTGGATTTTAGTATTTATACCAATTATTATGATGACTATTATATCCACTTTATTATTACAAGTGTTTGGTTTAGATTCAGAAAATATAAATTTGAATAGTAAAAAAATAACCAAAGACATTAGCAATAATGCTATAACTGAAAATGAAATATTAAATTCACAAGAATCTACTTCTAATAATAATAGAATAGATAGAGATAATTTACGAATCAAATTTTATGATAAAATAGATACTTATTATGACTTATCATATAATAAAAAACACGCATATGATTTATCCAACAATCCTGTAAAATATAATATTGTTAATAATTTAATTAATTATTTTGGAGAATATGCTTTTGTTAGAAATATAATTACATCAGATTTGTTTAATAAAATATTTTCAAATTCTCTTGCTACTAATAGCGAATTACTTAATAAATATAATGAAAACAGGATGTCTTCAAATTTAGAAGAAATAAATTTAATTGCTAATTATAATTTAATAAATAATAGAAATAATAGAAATAATAGAAGTGATACTAGTAATAACGAGTTAAAATATGACCATTTAAATTTAAACTCTTATGATACACATAAAACAAAAGCATATATTGATTCATTGAATAAAGACCATACAACTGTTTGCCCTTCAAATGAAACTCCAATTACATATAAATCCAAAACAGGATTGGATTGTTATGAAATTTGTCCCCCTGGCAAAATAAGAGACACTAATGGTATATGTAAAAGATAAACTTTTGAATATATTTTTATAAATATTTTTAAAAAACATTAAATATATTTAAAAACATTATAAAATAAATTTATAAATACTATTATAATGTATAATTTAAATAATAATTGGACTTGTTGGATACATTATCAAAATGATAATATTTGGACTCTTGATAGATATCAAAACATTACAACTTTAGTTACTTTAAAAGATGCCGTATTATTTATTGAAAATTTAGATGAAAATATTATAAAAAAAACTATGTTATTTTTTATGAAAGATTCTATTTTACCATTGTGGGAATCTGAAGATAATATTAAAGGCGGATGTTTTTCATATAAAATAAGTAATATTAACATTGTAAATATTTTTAAAATTTTGCTATATAAAATTATAGGTAATACACTAATAAATGATGAAAATACATTAAATAATATTAATGGTATATCTATTAGTCCTAAGAAAAATTTTTGTATTATTAAAATATGGATGCGTAATAAAAATATTATAAGTGACCATGATTATAGTTCAAATAAAGATCCTTTTAATATTCATACTATATTTAATATTGAAGAGCAAATATGTGTATTTAAAGAACATAGCTAAATAGTTAATTTATAAATTTATTAGCATTTATAAATTTATTAGCATTTATAAACATTTAATTAAATATATTAGCATTTAATTAAATATATTAGTATTTAATTAAATGTATTTGCGTTTGTTTGCGTTTAATTATTAGAAGAAGGCAATGATGATAAACATAATTTGATTTCACCTAATGAAGCAACATTATATTTTACTATTAAAGGTCTGTTATTTTCTAAATATATTTCTATTTGATTACATAAATTTGTACATTTTATAAAATATAAAAGATTTTTGAGAGAATATTCACCTTGTATAATTTTATTATGTTGTTTATTAATTATTTGCATATTTGCGTTATTTTCACTTCGTCTAATCTCGGCTTTAGCAAATTGTCCAGCACACTTAAATATTAGTTCATTTTCAACAGATTTAATCTCTATTTTCTCAGAAATATTTGCTAAATCCCTTATTATTTTTTGAAAATCATTTGAAGGCATATTTATGACAGATGAGAATTTGACATCTGGAATTTCTAACTCATCTTGTTCAGGTTCTATTAGTTTTAATTTTTGTATTTTTGATTGTTTAATATTGCCATTTTCAAATTTTAAACCTAATTCTGTGACTATTCCATCATTATAATCATCATTTTCAATATAAATAGTAAGTGTATCATCATTATCTATTGTTGTAATTAATTTAAATAAATGAAGTATATTTACTCCAACTATAATTTTTTCATGCTTACATTCATAAAATTCGAAATTTTCGGCTTTTAAAAATAAATGTACCAATATTGTATGTGTTTTGTCCATATTAATAATTTTTATTCCACTTTTTGTAAATATTATATTTGTTTCTAATAATATGTCTTTTAACGCTGCCATTAATATTCGAAAAGGAGCTATTTGAACTGTTTTAATAGTCATGACATTAGCGTTATCAAAGTCTTTTGATAACATATTTTATATTTAGTTAAAAAACGTATTAAATCTTTAAGTAAAAATTTAAAAGATAATATATTGAAATAGTAAACTAGTTATTTATGCGATTTTTTAACTATTTTTCTCAAACAAAATTATTTATTAATCTTTTATTTACAAGAAATTATAATTATGTTAATCATCGTGTATTACCTTCAAAATATTATTCTATTAAAACTATAAAACAATACTACTATGATAACAATATTTATTATGACTTATATAATGATTTTTGTAAATGTAGTAACAATGAAGAATGTAGTTTAACTAATTTTAGTGACTTAACTAGTTTTAGTAATTTTAAATATACTAAATACAATAATCTTACGGCAGAACACATATTTCCTCAATCATTTACAAAACATTATAGAAAGGCAAATAAAGACATGCACAACATATATTTAACAAATTATTATACAAACAATTTACGAAGCAATAAGAAATTCTCTCATGCTGTGGATGAAACATTAACCCAAAAACTTTATATTCCATGTAATTATTCTCGCGGCATAATTGCTAGGTCACTTGCCTATATGAAATATACTTATCCTCTATTAAATCTCTCAAATGTTATAGATAGTAACATAATATTAGCATGGAATGAGTTATATCCACCAACAGAACTTGAGTTAAAAAAAAATAATATTATTTATAATTATCAAGGCAATAAAAATATATTTATTGAAGATTATAAAATGCTATCAAAATTTATTAACAATAATTTTAATTAATTAATTAATTAATATATAAAAATTTTATATTAATTAATCTCGTAATTCCATACTTAAACACAATACCCCCGTTTAAGTTATAATGAAAGAGACTTATAAATTATAAATAAGATAGTCTTATTGAATATTACAATAATAACTGTACTATACTTTATAGTATTTTCTTAAATTGTTATTACATATTATTTATGTAAAAAATTTAGAGAAATGTCTAATTTTTTCTTCTTTTTCTTGTGCTTTCTCTCCTGACCCAACCAAATTTGCCTTTTTTGGTAAAATAACCAGCTTTTTCTAAGCGTTTTTCACGTTTGGCACGAGCATAAACTTTCTTTGATACAACATGACCGCGTTTATTAAACATTAAATGTGATTTTGTTAAATCACCTTTTGTTTTATATGCCGTTCCATGCATTACTTGAGCGCGCGAACCAATCAACATAGCATATTTATGACCATTAATATGGTACATTCCATCATCCGATTTCATATGTTTCTTAGTCATTGTTTTATAAATTAACTTGAGAAAAAAATTTATTGCTAAATAATAATTTTAAGCATCAACCATAATTATTTTTAAAGATTAAAATTGATAAAATTGATTTTTATTTTTATATAAATAATACACATTAAATAATAGTATATGACTTCTAAAATTATGACTTCTAAAGAAGAACTCTCTAAAAAATATCAAAAAAAATCTGATAAGCAGCACGTGCTAGATAATCCAGATACATATATTGGTTCTATTGAAAACATTGAGTGTAATACTTATATTTATGATGAAGACACTAAAAAAATTATTGAAAAACAAATAACTTACAATCCTGGGTTATACAAACTTTTTGACGAAGGAATTGTAAATTGCCGTGATCACTTTATTCGCATGCAACAATTAATTGTATCATCTAATGGCGAAGACAAAGACAAAAATTTTCCAGTAACAAAAATAGATATTTCAATTGATGAAGCAGGAATTATTACTTTAACAAATGATGGTAATGGAATAGATGTCTCAGTCCACCCAGAATATAATATTTGGATTCCAGAATTAATTTTTGGACATCTTCGCACATCAACAAATTATGACAAAGATGAAAAAAAGATTGTTGGAGGAAAAAACGGATTTGGATTTAAATTGGTTTTAATTTGGTCTAGTTGGGGCAAAATTGAAACTGTGGATGCTAAAACAGGACAAAAATATGTTCAAGAATTCAAAGACAATTTAAATATAATTGAAAAACCACAAATTACTAAATGTAAAAATAAACCATATACAAGTGTAAGTTTTAAACCAGACTATAAACGTCTAAAAATTGATGGTCTAAGTCCTGATTTTATTGCTTTACTTAAAAGACGTGTTTATGATATTGCCGCAATAACCCACAAGTCCATTAAAGTTAAATACAATGCTAATGCTATTGAAGTAAAAACTTTTATGAGCTATATTGATTTATATATTGGTTCTAAAAGCGAAAAAGAACGCATTTATGAAGAGGCAAATGAACGATGGGAATATGCTGTTTGCTTAGCACCAAACGATGAGTTTTGCCAAGTAAGTTTTGTAAATGGTATTTATACTTCAAAAGGCGGTAAACACGTTGAATATATTGTTAATCAAATTGTAAAAAAATTAACAGCCTATATTAAAGAAAAAAAACAAATTGATGTTAAACCGGCATCTATTAAAGAACAACTTATGATTTTTGTTAATTGTACTATTGAAAATCCTGCATTTGATAGTCAAACAAAAGACTATTTAAATAATGCTGTGTCTAATTTTGGTTCAAGCTGTGAAGTTTCAAGTAAATTTATTGAAAAATTGGCAAAAATGGGTGTTATGAATGTTGCGTGTAATTTAACAGAAGTAAAAGAAAATAAAGCAGCCAAAAAAACGGATGGAACAAAATGTAAGACTATTCG
>Ga0209107_10001118_pt1 | contig 14958 bp, 23 predicted proteins | sample LakErihyJuly2011_2_FD_187460 | JGI IMG/M metagenome (GOLD analysis project Ga0209107, IMG submission 187460) | Freshwater microbial communities from dead zone in Lake Erie, Canada - CCB hypolimnion July 2011 (SPAdes) (version 2) | ecosystem: Environmental > Aquatic > Freshwater > Lentic >... | reverse complement strand
AGGCTGCAACCACTCGCTCGGTACGAAAGCCTCGGTCTTTTCTGTGACGCGTCATGCACGTCCAGCAGAGTTAATTGTGCTACATTTTTCGCAAGTCCAGGTCTCCCGTAGATAGCGATCTCTTATCTGTTGCCTGTTAGGGAATTGATTACACAACTGGCATATCAGCTTGTAGCCAAGTTCTTCTATTAGCTCTGCATTAGCTCTTAGATTGGCTTCTTGCTCTGCGTTAGGGAATGTCTCCCATTCACCATCTTGGTTTAAGAACTGTAGGTGTCCCATCAGCGTTTTACCTGTGGTTTCCATTGTCCGGTCTCTTTGTCAATCTCGTACCAGATAGGTTCGCAACGTTCTGCTTCACCCATTATTTGTGCTACACATTTCCAATGACCCCAAGGCTTACCGACCTTGCTAGTGCCAGTTTTCCAAACTCTTGCTCCATGAATACAGCTCTCGTCCGGCATTGTGCCACCAAGTCCTGATTTCACCATCTCGACTGCACTCTCTAAAGTCTGTGCTTGCTGTGCTGGTGCGATAGTCCATGGATCATCTGCCTTTGCTACTGGAATGTACTCGCTAGAAGTTTGAGCCATCTTAGCCTTTACTTCATCGATGCTAGCCTTTACTTTAGACTGCTCTACAACCTTGCTCATTTCTTCTCGACTAGGGCGTTTACCTTTCGTTGCATAACCCGCCGTAGCCAATGCCCTGCCAATCGAGCTGGTCTCTGCATTTTCCAAAGCCGAAGTAGCATTGACTCCACGACCCGATATCGTTTCTTCTGCGAGCCCAGTTGTCCAAGGGTGTTGATCAGCTTCAGTTCTATAGACATAAGCCTGAACAATATATCTTCCAGAACTGAAATCAATAAGTTTAGTGTAAATACGACCATCCGGATAATCCTCCCAAAATGATTTAGCGTCTTTCTTGTAACCAAGTCGTTTCTCGACTGGCTCGTAATCGTCTAAATTAAACATAGAGTTCATTCTCCTCTGTGTGCAGCTGCGCCGCTATTGCAACATACGCTGTGAGATCGATGTAAGTGTCTGTCTTTGCAGTTTCCATGCTTCTTGCGACTTTGACCAATGCCATACACATCGCCACCTGATAATCTGTAACTGGCATTTCGAGGTATGAACTCCAGAGTGCGGCTGTTCGCTGCATATTGTCTTGAGGGTGTCCGTAATCAAGTCCTCTGTCCTGGATAGTAGCTCGCGCTTCGTTGAGGTAGTCACGGGCGTTCATCGATTGACCTTGTGCTGTTCCATCTGACGTGTCAGGCGGCGATAAGACTGGCGCGCTTGCTTTAGCCCGTTCTCATGCCCCTTCATGTAGCCAAACAGGAAGCCAGGCAAAGCTCCTACTAACATCGAGAATATAACTATGTGATCGTGATTCATTTTTAGCCCTTCTGTTATCCGTGTCTCGGAAACACCAGAAGTATTACAGCAGGATTATCTGACAACCTCCATGTTTAGGTAACGACACGATAACAATTTCATCCACAGTCTCGTCACCAAAGTTGGGTCTAGCGAACCCTTCCATAGACCTTGCCCTGGACTATAAACGTCCCGTTCTTTTCAATGTTGATGATGTCTACCTGGACGCTTGAGCCATGCACATACATGATGGCAAAGGCTTGCTGCCAATTAGCCGTTCCTCGGGTGTATCTAGCCTGTCTAAAGTCCATGAGATTACCTACCTCAACTCCATGTAAAACACGCCCTAAACGCCCCCCAGAGGCTTCTGTAAAGGCGCTACGCCCTGCCCTATGAGTATGACCAGAGATAACGTTCTTGCCATGCCTACGGGCTGCCTCAAGGGCTGATAGACCGCCCTGTTGCTTGATGGGTGTGTGGTCTCCATGTACTGCAATCCAGCCTGGAGCAATAGGCATTGGGTTCTTGTGGAAGGTTATGCCTAGTTCATCGAACTTCATAAACTTCTCAAAACGCAGCTCTGGCAAAGATAAGAATGAGGGAATCTTACGCATGATGACGTTGTAGAGCCGGTCTGTGTGATTAGATCGTATGCAGTCTGTGACCCCTAACTCCCATAGCAGCTCGACACATCGGTCTCGGTCATCGCCAAGGCTCTGTGAGTACTCCTCGGGTGTGCCTTGCGACCATTTGCTTATGGTTTGGAAGTCAATTTCGTCACCTATCGTGACTGTTTGGTCTGGCTTAAAAGTGCCTAGAAACTTGGCAATGTTACGGACTACATGCACGTCCTCAAAAGGCACTTGCAAGTCCGAGAGTATTACGATCTTCTTAATCGTCATCCTCGTCATCGTAGGGGATGTTGTCTATGCGATTGGGAAGGCTAGGCAGAATCCAGTCAGGATAAATATCCTTATCCACAATTAAGCCCATGGCTATGTCTGACCTGAAACCGGCGCGAATTAAGGCGCGATACATCTCGTGCAGAGATATTGCCCACGCATCTAACTCGTTGTAGGTGTCTAGGTCTATGACCTTTTTCTTAGCCATAGGATAAGTTTTACTTACCTAACATCTCGATGATTGTATCGACACGCGTTTCGAGTCGATTAACCTGATCCTTTATAGATGAGCCCCCGTTAGGGCGTAACTCTGACAAGTAGTGTTTAATCATAAACTGGACATAAGCTGCAACGCCACCAAGGATTGAGATGATAGCGACTGATAGCGCCGCGTAGTCCTGTGCGTTCATCGTTTAGGCGATGCGTACCCAAATACGCCAGCGACAACTGCGCCTAGAATTGCACGATAGTCAAGTGAGAAGTTAGAGGTAGTTCCCCATACTGCTAGAAACGCTCCTACTGAAAGGATTGCTGGGTGCTTCATGTTCATGCTGTGCCGCCTATCATTGGGATATTAAAGAACGAGCCATCTGCATCGCCCTTCTTAGTGAAAGAGATATGGCAATGCTTAGTGTGCGGATTGATTCCAGAATACTTGCGCCAGCGCCACCCCATGCGAGAGGAAGCAATCTTTCCCTGGAATATGATGTAAGCAATTCGCTTGTCAGACTTTGCTGCGTGTCGTATCTGATCCGCAAGGTCAGGCATGAGGTCAGGCTTTGTCTTTCCAGATAAATCCCTGTCAATATCAATCGCTCTGACGATACCTTCTGCATCAGGATTGTGGTCAGAAGGACGTGCTGAATGACGAGTGTCGCCAATCCAGCCGTCCGAGGTTCTATCTCTATCCGGGTAAGTATCATCGAACTGCTCCCGTAGTTGCTGTCCGGCTTTGCACAGTACGGGTTTCATCCCAGTAGTAGTGCCGCTTCATCGGCTGTAATGCCTAGACGATCTAGTAGTGCAGCCTTGGCAGTTGCTCTAGCTTCTGCTGCTGCATCTTCTTCTGCTTGCTTGGCTTCTGCGATTGCAGCTTGTGCTTCCATCTCTGCTACCTCGGCATCGGTGAGTTCAATAATTGACTCCACCCCTGTTTCGCAGTTGATTTCGATTCGTGTTGGATTAGGCATTTTTTACTCCATATAGGTAGGCGGTTGAGTATTCGGCTAAGTTTCCTGTATCGCTTGCAATTTTGATTGAAGTTATGGCTGCCGTACCTGTCCACTTTCCAGCCCATAATCCAAGAATTTCAAATGAAGAGCCGTTACCTTCTGTTACGGAATCAGTTGAAATAGATTTCTGATTAGAACCTGCATAGTTAGGGATATAAACTTCATTATTACCAAATGTGTTAGCCGTCCTTGCATTTGATGGAATATAGCCAGAGTAATAACTTGTTGTAGCAGAATAAGCAGTAGTTCCAAAACCACCGACTAAACGAGCCGAATAGTTGCCCGAAGTTGTATCGTTATTAAATGTTACTTGAGCCAAATACCAGTTGTTTGTGCTATCTGATGCTCTTAGGCTGGTCTTAATGCATAGGTCTGTGTAAGTGCCGGGAATAGATGTAAATTCTATGTTTGCCGCACCGCCGCTGCCAACTGTACTTGATGCAATTAACTCAAATGTATTAGCCATTATGCCGCCGCAATTCCGTATAGGGTGAAGGTTGAGCCGGTAGCGTAGTTAGCACCATTTGTAGAAGTATAAAGGATCGTAGTAATTGCCTCGGGAGTCTTTCTCCATATTCCTACTGTTGCGCCTGTCTCACCACTACTTGAATTGTTTTGATTATGTCGAGTTAAAACTGTTTTAAACGTTGTGGTGTTTGAGTAGTTAAAGATATGTGAAATATAAGTTGCAAAGTTTGTAGATTCTACTCCAGCCGCATAGTCTCCTGTGTAAAGGTATGTGGCGTTAGAGCCACGATTAGAGAAGGCAGATGAGCCTGTGCCATAGAGCCATGTTGCAGAGTAATTGCTTGTCGTGTCCGAGTTAAAGCGCAGCGATGGTGTTGCAATTGTCGTGCTTGCTGCCTTAATTGAGGCTACTAAAACTAAATCTGTGTATCCAGAAAATGAAGTAAATGTAACGCTGGACTGTGCGCTGCCCAGCGTTGTAGTCGCTATCGGTGTGTAGGTTGATCCGGCTGCCATGATTACCCCTTAATCCCGTATAGTGCGAACTGGCTATTTTGTGAAAGATTACCAGATGAAGCTTCAAAATAAAGTGTAGAAATTGCAGAAGTGTTAGACCATAGCGAAGAGGTAAGCTCAATATTGCCAGAGCCGTTATTATCTACTCCTGCAAGTAATCTGACTGTTTTATTTTTGTTTGTGTTTTGGTAATCAAGTAAATCTATAACGCCAGCGTTAAAGGTTGTTGAAGCAGAAAGTCCGGGTGAACCAAATATAGAAACTTGGTTTAACGCTGTAGTACCATCAGCCGATGCACTTGAGCCATTACCCTGTAATCTGTGTCTAGTGTAATTAGCTCCTGAATCGCTGTTTATGCGCATATACAAAGCTGGCGTACTAGTGCCGGCGGCAATAAACCTAACCTGCAAGTGTTTGTATGTAGCCGGAATTGAAGAAAATGTAATCGAACTTGAACCACCGGAGCCAGCGGTAAATGTTGCAATGGACTCGTAAGAGTTAGTTACGGGCGCAGTCGGCGCACTAAAAACCCCTGCTGTGATTGCTCCAATCACTACGCAATACCACCCACGATGGTATAGGCGTTAGCCCCTGTGCGTATTGCTACTGCTGTTTTGTGCTGCGCTAAAGTAGGAGCTGCTGATACTGCGCCGGCAGAGACTATGGTCACTCCTGATCCCGCTGCAAAAGTCAAGAGACCTGCGCCGGTGTTGAGGAAAGTAATTGCGCTGCCAGCAACGGCAGAGGTTAAGGTTGAGTCAGGAGCGATAGTGATGGTCTTGGTCGAGGCGTTAGTAGCCTGTACTAGAACTTGGTACAAGTCGGTGTTAGCAACTGTATAGGTAGCACCTGACTGTGCGTTAAGCGTAAAGGTCACTAGCCCGTTGTATGCGGCTGCTGTCAGGATGTCTCCTGTTATTGCTGGAAAGCCTGTTGCCATGTATATCTCCTAGTAAGTCATTGCGCTCACGCCAATTATACCGCGTTCTGCGCTTCCTATAATGAATCCATCGACTATGGGCTCAAGTGTTGTAACTGTGCATTGCATTGCGTTTGGACTAATCTCCCAGCGAAGCCCCTGCACCTGCAAGGTCTTGACGATGGTGCTGCCATCCGGCTGGATGTTTGAGATTCTGACGTTGGTAAAGTAGTCCAAGCCAATCATTGTGTCTGTCGGGACTGCTGTGTCTAGTAGATCGACAGTCATGGCATCGATGCGGATTGTAGTCTCGGCATGCGTAGCCACAAAAGTAGCGGCAATGTTGAGGGCATTGGCATCAGTATCAATCACTAAGTCCTGGGCGCTGTACTGATGAGGGAAGTATTTAGTCACGCTGTCTGCGTTCTGATAGACCTGCGCTGTGCCGCCTATGCGCTGGATGCTGGCTGTGTTAATAATGAGCTTGTCATCAAAGGCAAAGACTAAGTTCTTGTATGGGATATCGCCTGTCTGATTAAAGTCGATAGGAGTGCCAGAGATAGATGATGCCACCTCGTTGCGGCTCTTAAATATGGCTGTGCCTGACCCGTCAAAGTAGAACGCGCCCTGCTCCGAAAACTCTACGTTCTGAATTGCCGACAGGGCTGTGCGAAGTGTGCCTGGGTCTGCCTGACATAGGGACTGTCCTGTCGAGATAGTTCTCATGTTTGCAGGAAAGTCAATTTCATTAAGAATCTTGCCTATGCGTGTGCCGGTTGCCTGTCCTGCCCCTGAATCTGTAACAGTTGTAACCTGTGCAAGGTTAAGTAATCTAAAGGCGTCAGCTGCGTAGATATCTACATAGCCCACGTTTTCGGCTTGGTCATAGTAATAGCGATACTCTGTTGTGTAGCCAGAGAATAAGAACTCCTGCGCTGTGGTTGTTGTAGCTGCTACACGAATCTTGCGTAGCGGTACGAGAAAAGGATAGTAGATAGATGATGTGTTCTGTGGATTCCACGATCCGTCAGAGTCATAGACGCGGATTACTGCTGTGCCAGCCTGGTAGGTATCGGACTGTATATTGCGCCCATTTTCAATAGTAATGCTGCGTACGCTGGGAGTAAGGTCGATGATTGGCGTAGGGACTGTAGAAGCCGCAAGTGTGCCAGTACCTAGAACTCCATACTTAGCATCCCCAATAGTAAAGGGATAGCCAAAGGTTGCACCGGATGAGAAGTCAAACGAAACCGAGATTTCTGCTGGCAGCGCCATGACTAACCGCCAGTTCTATTAACTGTTGAGCCTATGCCTGATAACGATGAGTTTTGAAGTGATGATGCAATTGCCTTGCCGTCAATCTGTACTACAACTTGCATTGGTCCAGTAAGGTTTGACCTTTCCTCTGCTCGTCTAAAGTCTCCTGGTTGTGATCTAGGGAAAGCGCCTGTTTGGACATTGGTTGCAGGAGTTGGCAAGTAAGGTCCAGGTCCAAACTGTGAGCCTTGAGAACCTGTTACTGCCGGCATAGGTATTTGCAAAGCTAATACTGACGCAGCTTTACCAGCCAGCATGTCGAGATATCCTTCAAGGTATGCAAATGGATTACGAGCATCTGGCAGGGCTAAGAATAGTTTGTAGAGATTGCCTGTCTGATCCTGCGCCATAAGAATCTGCTTTGTCAAAGCTGTTGCAACTACTTCGTTGCCGTTGAGCAAGGCTAGTTGAGCCTTTAAGCGCAGCTCATCTTCTTTTGAAAGATTGCCTTTCAGCGCGGCAATAATTTGAATTTGCTCTAAGTCAAAGATTGAGCCAGCTTTCTTAAGTGCAAGTCGCTTCTTTTGTTCTGCTAGAAGCGCTTTCTCCGCCTTAATTTGCGCGGCATTAAGTTTCTTTAAATCTTCTTGGCGTTTTTTCTCTATTAAATCAACACCAGTTGTACCGCTTCCACCCATAAATCTACGATTTGCTCTGGGGCGCGGTTGTGCTTCATTGCCTAATCTAGCCAACTGACCAAGCAAACTGTATTCAAAGTTGGCTGATAGTAACTTGCTTAAAATTCCACCTGTAGACTTTTTGTCCAAATCAGTTAATTTGCCAGCCAATACTCCAACACCCCGAACAGCATCTGCGGTGTAATTTGATAAATCCGCCATGGCATCGGCAACATTTTGAACATCGCCATCTTTGCCACCTGCAAGAGCCAAGGCATCAACCAAGCCTTTACCGATTGTCTCCTTAGCATTTTCTGAAGCAACTGTAAGAATTTGTAACTTGCCTGCATAAGTATCTAAGAAGGCTGAATTAGCGCCGGAAAATTGAGCATTAAAACGCTTTTGGACTTCTGTAAATGAAACTGTTGTAAGCTGCGCCTTTGTGAGTCCTAAGTTGTATTTTCTTAGTCCCCGAGTATTGCCGTTGTAAGCGTTGGCTATATCTTGTGCAACAGTTGTCAGTTCAATGCCAGTTGCTCTTGAGGCTTCGATAGCCATTGTTAAGAATTCTTGAGACTTGGTTAGCGATCCAGTTGTTGTAAGTAAAGCCTGTAATGCTGGTCTTAAGTTATCGTCAAGTACTCCAGAAGTTTGCTCTAGCTTGGAGATGTAGTTATCAATATAAGGCTGTTGAAAGGCTAAACCAAGGTTCTTAACTGCTGTAGCAAGTCGAGTAGCTGCTGCCTCGTCTTCTACAAATGCCTTAACGGAAGCCTTGCCAAATTGAACAATCTTAGTAACGGCAAAGACTGACGCTATCTGCTTGCCTAGTCTGCCAACTGCTTTGTCAAGCGAGCTAGTGGCTTTCTGTGCCTTTGTAAAGGCTGCTTTACCGGTAAACTCCGAAGCAATATCAACTCTTAAGTCTGCCATCAGACTGGTCTCCTAGCATTAAACTTAGCTGCTGAAGTCTCTATAGCCTTAAGAACTCCGGCTGTAGCCTTGCCACGATCTTCCTCGAAGGCTCTAAAGATTGCGCGACCTGTCATCTTCTGACTTTCGCCTGTAAGTTTGCCACCTAATCTTGGAGTAAAGTTGCCTGCAACTCCAGACTTGCGTCCTGCTGTCTCGTAGATTGCTCCAGAAGCAGACTTGTTAAAGATAGAAGCCAAGGCACGAAAGCCAGAACGATTAGCCTTGCTTGGTGATGACTTGTAACCAATACTACGACTTGCAAGTGCCTTGTCATAGTAGCGAGAAGACCAGCGACCTTTAGCGCCTTCGCGCTTAAGCCAGCCAGAAGGTGCTTCAGCATTAGATGGCAAGAAGCCTCGGGCATTGCGAGTTACTGGCTTAAGAAAGTTGCCAATCTCTTTAGTTGTTTCTTTAGCCAAATCGGGTTCAAAGTTGCGTAAGGCTTTCCTAAGAGCGATAGCGCCTTGCAGTTTTACTGGCATCGCTTCGCTCCTTTGCTAAGTCCTTAAGGACTTCTATATGTGCCTTAAACGCCGCTGCCGGTAGTTCGACAATGGTTTGGAAGGGAACTCCATACTCGTAACTCAAGCGAGCTGCGAGATAGGTGAGGGAGTTCCGATCTACCCTAAAGGGTCAGACTCTAAGACCTCGACTGACTTGAGTGTCTCAAGGAATGATTCCCCGAAAGGTTTGACTGTTTCACCCGAACGTCTAATTGCTTCCCAGCACAGCCAGTAAACATCTGACTGCTTCTGATCCTCAATAAGAGCTTTGTGAAAGCCCTTCTTAGCGTATTGCTCAAAGCTGTATTCCAGCACCGGAGTTATCTCAAACTCCTGCACTTGTCCATCAGCCCTTGTTACTTTGAGTTTTGCCATGTTAGCCCCTTACTTAGTTTTTAGGAAGTTGTTACTGCGATTGTACCGGATACATTGAGTGTAAGGCTTTGTGTCGAAAGGTCTCCAACTGCGCCGTTAATATCGGTTGTGTTGTTGACAAGGCATGTCATTGTGTAAAGAGGGTTTGTTGCAGATGTAGCAGCAGAGGTTTGCTTTGCTGTGACTGTAACGTTAGTTCCCCATGCAGCCTGTAGTGTCTGCAAGACGTTTGATGTTGCTGTGTCGTTTAGGAAGTCAATAGTAATAGATGATGCCTCAAGACCCTTGACAAACTTGTGTCCTGAATCACCCATTGCTGTAACTTCTAGTTCATCAAAAGAACGATTGATTGTGCAAGATGTAACGTGGTTTGAGAGATCAACTGCATTGACAGTTAAAACTACTCCATTGCTCATGAATACTGCCATTTAGGTTATTCCTCATCTTTCTTAGTGGTTGGTTTTGGTGCGTGTGTTACTGGTGGAAGCTGACCAATCTTGATTAGAAAGTCGGCTTGCTCCTTTGTCCAATCGTCCATCGATTAGCTCCATTCCGTAAGGGTACTGATTGCAATGTCGCAAGTCAGTAAATCTCCTGTAGCGATTGTCAGGACGCTTGGCGCGCTGACGCTACCTACATTAAATACAATGCTGGAAGCCTCAAGAAGCGCAAAGACGCGAACTACGTCAGCTTCTATTCCAGCAAGGTTGCCCTGGTTATCAAGCAAAGGCACAAGGATTGAAATTGTAAAGTTAGCCATTGGAGCAATCGCTGTGTAATCATTATTTGTGGGAACAATGTAAGGGTCTGCCGGAGTTAAAATAAGGCTGTTAGCGATAGGCGTGGCAGGTGGGAATGAAAATACTGAATACTTTGTGTTATCGGTCAAAGCTGCCGCTATGGTCGAGCGTAGTGTGGTTATCGCTGGCATCAGCCCACCATAGAACGAGGGTCAAGATAAGGCGCAAGCAAGCCGCGAACGCGAGCGACTAGTTGTGAGGACATTGTGTACATGCTGCCCATTGATCCGTCAGGTTGCATACCATTGCCAGAGTTAGTCTGTCGAGCAGTCCAGATAGATACGCAGACCATCAGACTTGCTTCTCTGACTGCCGGAATTGTTGCATAAGTATTCTGTGTTACGCCAGAGACAATGCCATAAGGAACTGTCGGGTGATACTCGGACTCTGTGGGGCTGCCGGTCACAGCAAAAGTTATAGAGTAATCATCCACAGCAGTAATTGTCTTAGTGCCATTAAAGGGAGCTGAATTCTTAGTAACTGTTACTGATTGCCCAATGTAATAAATATCTTTGACTGGCTCATTAAAATAAAGAGTTCCCTCTGTGGTCGTGTTGCTGTGGGCTATATTGTAATTTTCATTCTTCCATAGAAAAGGCAACAAGGCATCATCAGCTGCATCGCAAACTTCTTGGATTGTGGCGTCTGCATAAAGACTACCAACGCCAAGTGCCGTTTTTAATTCTGCAACTGTGGTGATGCTCATTGTTATCCTTTCTAAAGACTAGGGGAGCTGCAAGGGCTCTGGCAGCCCCCCTAGCGACTTAGGGTATTGCTTATGTAAAGTTAAACCAGTTTGCGCCAGCGCCTAATTTAGTGGCGACAGCTCCCTGACCGAAGAGTAGAATATCTACAGTTCCGTCAGAGTTGATGTTTGTACGAAGTTGCTGACGAGCACCCTCATACCATGTGTAAGCATCTGGGTTTACAACTAGCATTGAGTAATCGCCAGTTCCTACTGGTGCGGCTGATGTGATGTAACGAGATACACGAAGATCAAGACCTGCTACTGAACCACGAACGCTAAGAGGTGAAAGTGCACCACCTGCGTTTTGAGGGTTTGCAGCGATGTAGATTGGTCGTCCGTTATCGTTGTATGACATGATGTTTGCCCATTGTGCTGGTGTAACTACAATGTTACGAGCAAATCCGAGTGATGCTGAATAAACAGCAGCAGCAGCGCTTGAGATGTACTTAAGTAATCCATCGGCTGAATTAGCTTGTGCTGTTGCGTTAAGAGCTCCATCGTTTCCGAGTACGCCAGTTACATACTGCTCTGTGTCTTTTGCGTAAGCAAATTCCATCTGAGTAAGAAGCTCATCTAAAAATGCAGGAGTTGAGTTTGTGAGAAGTTCGAGAGTTGTGATAGCACGACCCTTAAATGACTTCTTTGTAACTGTGATAAATGATGCTTCAAGTTGTGACTCTGTTACTGCGCCATTCTCGTCAATCTGATCGACAATAGGTACTTCAGTAATCTTTGGCAGCTCAAATGTTTTTCCAAATTCTGGCATTGTGCCGCGAGTAATTGAGTCAATTACTGGGCGATCAGCGTTAGAAAGGAAGTTAAGGAGCTGTGTGCTTTGTGGTGTTGGGATAAATCCTGCACCTGTTGTCTGATCGTTGTCAGCAGCGCGAAGCCATTGACGTGAATCTTCATCACCAAAGAGGTTAGCCTTTAGTGTGTTTTCCAAGTAATTGCGCTTTGTGATTTCAATTCTTGGGCTGGTGTACATCATTGCCTGAACAGTAGGGCGAGCAGCTTCCACAGCCGCAGCTTCTACTGGTGTTGCTTCGACTGCTGGAGTGGTTTCTTCCACGATGGCTGTCTCGCTTTCTGTAGTTGGAGTTTCAGCAAGGGTAACTTCCTCTGCTGCGATCTCTAGAACTTCTGCCGACTTAAATGCCGGTTCTGTTACTAGAGAAACTTCTTTTAACTTAGCCGCTGTTACGACTGTGTAGCCATCGCGTGAAGGCTTGGATGAAATAATTTCTGCTCCGATAGACAAGCCTGTGACAAGTCCTTCTTGCGCCATAATTAGCGCATCGTTGCCTGCTGTGCTTTTGCTCAAACGAAATACAGCGTAAAGACCGCCTTCTTTTGTTTCTGCTGAAATCATGCGTCCTACTGGCTTCTTCATATCGTGCATTGACAGAAGACGAATTTTGGACATGTCTTCAATTTCAATAGAACCAGCTGCAAAGGTGTAAGCACCTAGATTAGTTTTACCAATCTCGCCTGTTCCCATTGGGACAATCTTGCCGCTAATCTCGCGGCGCTCTTCGCTGCACTCAATAGATGCGGCTTCTATGTACAAGGTTTCCATTATATTGACTCGCTTCCGTTAGGGGTTAAATCTTCCATTTGCATAGCCTGTTCAAGTGTTATTAAGCCTAGAGCTAGCATCTTCTCTATAACCAGCAAGCGCTCCATAGGTTCTGTGCGTAGGAAAGTTGAATCTAAATCAAATTTAACGCAATGCCCAGCCGTAGATATATCGTCCATGCTCAAGCGAGTTTCAATTGCAGAAATATAAGGCTGAAACGCTAGAGCTACTAATTGCTTGCGCTCATCAAGAATGTTTGCGTAAGTCATAGATGTGTTCTGATCCGCTGACACATAGTAAGCAGGGACTCCGCATAATCTTGTAATTTCCGTAGCAAGATTTTGGATTGCCTCGTTCATCATCATTTCTTTAGGAGAAAAGCCTAAATTCTGCGCATCTAAAGTTGAAGTAAGATAGGCAGTCGAACCATTTTTACGAGCGTTTTTCCAAGAAGCAAGAAGACCAGAAACTTCTGCTGGCGGCAGGTCAGCTCCCGAATTTTTCAATATCACAGTTGCCATTGGAGTTGATGCTGCTATAGCGGCTGATTTCTGAACATCTATAGCTGCTTGAATTGTGCGAGCCCCGGCATTAAGTATGCCTTCGTTGAAAGCTTGGAATGTTACTAGTGATCCTAAACCTGACATTGGACGAGGAGAGCCATCAACATAATACTGTGTTACATAAACATTATGAACATCTAAATCAAAGGTCACGCGAGTATTAGAAACCCACTCAAAAGCAGAGCCGCGATTGTCCTCTTGATAAGTTTCAACAATTTCGAGAAAGGCTTGACCATACATAAGAAGGCTATCAACCAACCAACTAACTGTAACAAATTGCGGTTGAGACTTGGAGAGTTGATAAACCCATCGAGGTGCTGCGATTTTTTCGCCTGTGGATATCTTCTTATACTCTAGAGGTATTGTGCCTACTGTGCAAAGTAAATCTCGGCAGCGCTTAAGAGCCGGTACACTCATTGCGTCGCGTCGGGAGATTACCGGAAAAGTAAAGCTGTAAATCGAGCTAAGATTATCGCCCATGATGTGAGGCGCGGCTTGTGCCTCTATAACTTGTGGCTTACGCGAAAAGAGACCCATAGGTCGCAATTATACACTACATGTAGGTCATTCCGCGTAGATTGCCGCTATCTGTTGTGGTTTAGTTAATTGATGTACGACCATTGCTGTAGAGATTGCGCCAGATACATCGCCGGCTGATTTACGTTTTACAATACGCCAAGAGGAATCATTGGTTTTGGCAGCGCAGTTATTCATCTGCTGAATCCAATTTTCCTGACCCGAATGTACAAGCCGATGCGCGTTCAAAGCATCATTGAGATCGGTACACGCCTGATAAAAGGCAGCGCCAGAGATATCCATGCACATCTGACCTGCGTTAGTTAGTCGATCCGCGATTGATTGGGATGTGTACTTGTCGAAGCATATCTGCCGAGGTCTGTAGTTATCCGCCCAACCTTTGATATCCGCAGCGATTTTAAGCTCATCCACAGAGACCTGACTCTCCCATGTTTGTAATATCCCGACTCCGATGCGACCATCCGGGAGTATTTGACCAGCAACCAAAGACGCGTTACGACGAGATGGTGACACATCAAAAGCAAAAACAGTATAACCACCCGGCGGTATTGTGAGGGTAGCATCCGACGTATCCTCGAGGACTCCATGAGCCCAAGGAGATGAGAGAGAATCAATCCATTGACAGAGCAGCTCTGTTCTAGTGTTTTCAATCGGGCTCGTAGCCACAGCTTCTTCAAGGGCTTCCTCTGTGATCGTATATCCAAGTGCCGGATTAGCTTGAGCCCAAGCGGCTCTATCAGTTATCTTACAGTATTGCGGTGCAGAGTATTCGTAGTAGCCAAATGTCTTGGGTGGATTTTCTAACGCTCTTTCTCTCATGCCATTGAGAACTAGCGAGAAAGCGTCTCCTGCATTAGAGGTAAGAAGCGTCTGAGAATTTGGACGCGCTCTAGTAGTAGGGATTGCCGCTCTGTAACCTTCCTCGCTGATTTCGCGGAGTTCGTCGATGAACAAGAAATCCGCTGTTCTTCCGCGAGACCCATCTCTAGTTGCCGCAACAACATCAAGCCTTCTTCCGTCCAGCATCTCAATAGATTCAGTTCCGTTTGCATACCTAATTTGTTTAACGAATCCTTTGAGATGGTCATTGGTCTCCAATACTTGAGCTACTTGTCGGAAGGTGTCTAATGCCATCGAGCGGTTCGAGGACATAATCAGAATGTTCTTGCTGTCCCATTTAATTAAGTGAGCCAAAATAAGCATACGAGCTAAATGAGTTTTGCCAACTTGTCTTGCACATATTAGCAAGTTGCTCTTGCGAACCCAACTGCCGGTTTTATCAACAGTCAGCATGTCTCGTAAGACGTACTCTTGCCAGGGCATTAAAGGCATTTGAATAATCTCACATAGGTCTATGACATCCTGGACTTTGCTTTGACCCTTTATAGGTATTGATTGAAGCCTTGGTTTAGTTGCCCCTCGTAGCGGTTTGGATCGTTTGGCTGCCATCGGGTCAGTTCGGGACTGGTCGGGCTATAAAAGGACTATCCTGGTGGATTACCGATTGCGTCGGGGAGAGGAAGCCAGA
>Ga0209107_10001117_pt1 | contig 14978 bp, 9 predicted proteins | sample LakErihyJuly2011_2_FD_187460 | JGI IMG/M metagenome (GOLD analysis project Ga0209107, IMG submission 187460) | Freshwater microbial communities from dead zone in Lake Erie, Canada - CCB hypolimnion July 2011 (SPAdes) (version 2) | ecosystem: Environmental > Aquatic > Freshwater > Lentic >... | reverse complement strand
ATTTAGTTCCGCTGCATTTAGTATTGGTCATGGTGGTAATGATGCGCAAAAGGTAATGGGTATCATTGGCGCCGCATTAATTGCTAGTGGAAGCATTCAGGATTTTGGCCAATTACCCAATTGGGTGCCTGTAGCTTGTTATTTAGCAATAGGATTGGGCACAATGAGTGGTGGATGGAAAATTATTAAAACGATGGGGTCTCGTATTACCAAAGTAACTCCTTTAGAAGGCGTTGCTGCTGAAACGGCGGGTGCATTTACGCTTTTCTTTACAGGTCAAATGGGTATTCCTGTTTCAACTACACATACCATCACCGGATCCATCATCGGCGTAGGAGCTACCAAAAGATTAAGCGCTGTAAGATGGGGTGTCACAACTAACTTATTGTGGGCTTGGGTATTAACCATCCCTGTTAGTGGCGTATTGGCTGCCATTACCTATTTCATAGTCAGTTATTTTACTAAATAAGATATTGCCCTAATATTTGTGCCCTTTACTCCAAATATTAGGGCAATTCCCCTTCTGTAAATATACTATTAGTCCTAAATTTGCGCATGCAATTGAAGCTGCGCCTTTTTATTTGTTTATTCCTTATTGTTCATTATACTTCCTACGCTCAGGATTCGAGTTACAGTGATTTGTCGCCAGTGATTGTCACTGCAAATAAATTAAAGGAAAAGCGTTCTCAAGCACCCATTGCCATTTCCATATTATCGTCAAAACTTATTGAGGAAACAAATGCCCAAAGAATAGATGCGCTTTTAAATAAAGTGAGCGGCGTGTATATGCCCACGATTGGCGGGGAACAACATATGATGTCCATACGACAACCCATTTCATTAAAGGGGTTGTACTTATATTTAGAGGATGGCATGCCTATCAGAACCAGTGGTTTATTTAGTAGTAATTCCCTAATTGAAATTAATACCGCTAATATTTATTCCATTGAAGTGATCAAAGGACCTGCAAGCGCTTTATATGGAGCAGAAGCCATTGGTGGTGTGGTAAATTTTTTATCGCAACCGGTACCTATTAAAAATATACTTGACTTAACTGCCCAAATAAATAATACGGGTTATAATAAAATTGATATTGCGGTTGGGATACCCACAAAAAAAGGTGGTTGGTCTATGAACGGCTCCTTCATAAATCAAAAAAATGGCGTCACAGAACATAGTGATTTTAATAAAAATGCATTTTCAATTAAAAAAGAATTTGTCATCAATAAAAAATTAAAGGGCTACCAAACCCTTAATTACATTGATTATTACACACAAATGACGGGGTCATTAGACAGTATTAAATTTTTTCAACAAAATTTTAGCTCGCAACAAACTTTCACTTTTCGAAAAATTAAAGCTTTGCGGTTAAGACAAAATTTACAATATGATTGGAATTCAAATGTAAGTACTACCCTTAATTTGATGTATCGCAATAATACCATGGACCAAAACCCCTCTTATTCTATTGGATCCACTAGCAACCCTACAAAATTTAAAGGTCAAATTAATAGCAATCATTTTAACGCCTATGTGTTAGATATACAACATCATTGGAACTTAAAAGCACTAAAAAGTAAGTTGTTCATTGGTGGCTACTGGGATTTTACACCACAAAATTTAATCGCAGATTATATAGATATTTTTAAGGATACTGCTATTGGTAAATACACTAAATATAATTTTCCAATAAAGGATTCTTTAATTACCTCCTACGAAACGGAATTGAATAACAAAGCCATTTACGCGAATTACATTTTTGATATTAATAAATATGTTCGCTTGAACGCCTCTATTCGTTATGATGATTTTACTTACCTTTTTAATAATAAATTACCCACTGGGACCCCATCAGCCAATAATCATTTTACCAATTGGACGCCAAAATTAGGGATCAATTTTAACCGAAATCGTCATGGCGTATATATTAACTATAGCGAAGGATTTGTCCCGCCTCAGATTACTGAAATATACAATGCCATTAGAGTCCCTTTTTTATTGCCTCAAAAATTTAAAAACTTTGAAATCGGCAGTTGGTACCAAACCAAAAAAATATACGGAGAGGTTTCCTTGTACCAACTGAATGGCAGCAATGAAATTATTTCGGTACGACAAACAGATGGTGTTAATCTAAATCAAAATTCAGGGGCAACGAAACATATAGGTATTGAATATCAACTAAGGTATCAATTAAATGCACAATGGGAATTACTGATCAATGGTACCAACACAAAACATACCTATATCAATACCTTGATCAAGGGAACAGATGTGAGTGGCAATGAGATGAATGCAGCGCCACGTAATTTTACTAATATAAGTGCAACATGGAAGCCTAATGCAAAATGGAGGATCTCCATTGAGGAATTACATCAATCTAAATATTTTATGGACGAAACCAATACCACAAGCTATGGTGGTTTTGATGTTTTAAATTTACGTTTTGGTTATACTTTAAAAAGGACCGAACTATGGTTGAATGTATTAAACCTTACAAATACCTATTATTCAACAATGGCAACTAAGAATTTTAGTGTCAAAGGCACAAGCGCCTACTCTTATTATTTAGGTGACCCAAGATCCATTACTATTGGATGGAGATGGCATATCATAAAATAAGAAGCCCAGGGGCTTCTTATTTATATTTTTTAGTATACAGCTGATAAAATACAGCTTAACTTATTTGTACTAATTACCTACGCTAATCCTCATGCCACCCATTCCACCACCTCTTTGCATATCCTTCATGATGGTTTGCATTTCTGTTTGGAATTGCGCGCGGTTTAATTTTTTTCCTTTGGTAGGTTGCTTTAATTCCTTAGCAGAAAATTTAGGAATATAGTTAATTGCTGATATTACATTTCCTCCATTATCACTATCTACTTCCAAGATTGCACCCGGTAAACCACTGTAGGTATCAGGTCCAATAGATAAAGGAATCGCTTCTGTATACCAAACCACCAATTGAATTTCATTGGGTTTTTTATCTGCTTGCTTTGTCGTATCTCCGTTTCTTCCACCGCCACCACCACGACGATCTCCACCACCAAAACGCATGGTAAACGCCATTGGGGCTACTGAGGTAGTTGCTTTTTTACATACGTAATTAGCAATTGTTTTAGTTTCATCAGATAATTTCCAGCTATTGGGCTTTAAGGTATCTATGATTAAATATTCATTTTCAAATATAGAACGCGCTTCATATTGCATTTGAGAGGCAATATCAGTATAGGTATTTGTTTCAGGCATTCTGAACATAAAACCCATGCCTCTTGTGCCACCGCCGCCACTATTTGCAAAAGGATCAGGTGCATCTTCATTAGGAAGTGTTTTGAAAACGGTTGCTTGCTCATTAAATACAAGCTCGAATTTTTCAGATCTAAATTCGGGTATATTACGTCTCATTTCAGGATCCGTAATCATTTTATGCATATTAATTTTTCTTTCGAAAATTAACTTGCCTTCTTTTACCTGGGCCATTGTTTGTGATAACGATAATACAACCATCGTTACCAATAAAATCATTTTACGCATATACTTTTTTTAATGTGTTTATAAAGATAATTAATTTTACATTCTAATTGTCATTCCCCCAGTTCTTCCTCCATTGCCGCCTAAGCCAGACTTTTGTAAACTATAGATAAAGCTTAACATAAAGTATTGGTTAATAACATTATAAAACTGATCCACGATTTGGTTTTGAGATACATTACGGCTAATGCCCGCATTTTTATTCAAGATATCAAATGCACTTACTTTTAATTCAGCGCGCTTGTTCTTCATGAAAAATTTAGAAAAATTTGCATTCCAAATAGGGATGGCGGTATTAAATCCTTCCGCACGACCTGAGTTAATCGTATAATTCAAGGACTGATTTAATAAAAAATCAAAAGGTAAATAATTATTCATTTCAGCACCAAATACCTTTGTTAAAAAATTGGTGTTTAACCCTGAATTAATTTTATTGTTGGTTTGACTATAGGAGTAACGTGCAGATAAATCTATATCAATCTTTTCATCAATTTGAAAACTATACCTAAAGGAGGGTCCAAATGATTTTGTAACAATGGTATTTAATAAACCATTGGTATAAGAAATATTGTTATTCAACCCGGAGTTCAAGCCAAAATTAAATCTTGAATATAGCTTCTTCATTCCAAAACCATAATTCAATGAACCAAATACACGATAAGCGCCGTTAACGTTTACTGGTTTAGAAAGGATTACCCTTGAAGGTAAAATACTATCGTAATTAATAATTGAATTATTGGTGGTAGATGCATTCACTGTAGCAAAGAAATTCTTTTGAGAAATTACTTTAGACGAGAAGAACCTAATATTAACATTGTGTTGGTAGCTACGCTTCAAATCTGGGTTACCAATGGTTTGTCTGTTGATATTGCTTTGATCCAATACCGGTTGCAATTGAGTTAAGGAAGGTTGACTGGTGGAAGTACGATAATCAATATTCAAATTTTTAGTTTGAGAAAAATTATATCGAAACATAGCAGAAGGTAAGATGTCCTTGAAGTCCTGATTTAATTTTGTTTTTGCACTTATATTTTCCCCATTTAATTTTGCATTTTGCACTGCAAATCCGGAAGCAAAATTAAATTTACGTTGGTTGGTGCGATAGTTCATGCCACCACCTGAATACGTATACTCGCTATTAAATTCATTGGTTAAGCGGGTATTTAAAATTCCAGTATCGTCGTTTACAGTTTTGTCATATACCTTTCTACTACTGCTGCCAATACTTTGACTTAAATAGGCATTCATTTCCAATAAGGATCTTTTACCCAATGGCTCTGTATAAATCACATTCGCCGAATAAGTAGTCGTATTTCCTTTGCGCAAATTTCGTTGGTCTAAAAGTGAATCTTTTACCTTAATACCCCCACTAAAAAATTCTTGTGTTGTATATTGAAGGCCGCTTGAATTTGACGTATTAAATCCATTAGTAATCGTGGATGAAATAGTACGTCCTTTTTTAGCAAACTTTTTCTTTAATAATAATGTATTATTAAAATTAGTTGCATCCGTTTCATTTGAAGACCTTGTTGCATTACTATTAGTCTTTGTCCCGTTTGGCAAAAAGGTTTCAGAACTTGACTCATTAGTAGATGTACCATTAGAAATACCAATACTAGGTGTTAACCTATAGGAAAAGGATTCAGATACTTTATGATCAATAGTACTTCCAAGACTTTGTTGTTTGCTAATTGATTTACTTTCAGCGTTATCATATCTGTTAAATAAATTTCCTGGCGTTAAATTTTGTGTATAGGAATTACTTTTATTTAAACGATCAATATCACTTAAAGATAGGTTCGCATTAAAATCAGTTTTTTTATCATTAAATACATTGGAGTAATTACCGCCACCTGAAATGGTTGTAGCAACACCTTCACCACCACCACCACCGCCGCCACCACCACCGCCAAAGGAAATGGTCACGCCACCACCGCCACCACCTGGACGGCCACCACCGCCACCACCAGAGAAGCTTGAAAAGTCACGCGCTGAAAAATCCTGGCGATTAATATTATTACCAGAACCAATAATAGAGAACTGCTCATCATTATTGATCCTATTTAAATTGCCTCTTAAATCAAAACGTTCTGGGACACCTCCACCGCCGGTTAATTTTCCAAAATTGGATTGATTTCTGTCCTTTTTAACCTTTAAGTTAATAGCAGTTTCTTCGCTACCATCATCAATACCTGTAAACATGGATTGATCGGATTTGCGATCATACACCTGAATTTTGTCAATTGCATCCGCTGGTAAATTACGCGTAGCCATTTTAGGGTCACCTGTAAAAAATTCCTTGCCATTCACAAACACTTTGGTGACTGTTTTACCATTCACGGTGATTGCACCCGATTTATCCACCTCAATACCTGGCATCTTTTTCAATAAATCCTCTACTACAGCATTAGGTGCAGTTTTAAAATTTTCAGCATTAAACTCAATAGAGTCTCCATTAATCACGACTGGAGGCCTGCGGGCAGTCACCGTAACTGTTGACAAACTGCTTGCATCCAGCATATAAATATTCGCTAAATCTATTTTTGCATTTTTGCCAGTTTTAAAGGCGATCCATTGTTGTATAAAACCAACATAAGAAATGGATATTAAATAACTTCCCACGGGAACCGACTTAACGGAAAAAAATCCCTGTTCGTTACTTCTTGCGAAGCTCACTAATGAAGAATCCTTCGCTTTTACTATTGAAATGGTTGCAGAAGCCAAGTTTCTCTTACTTACACTATCCACTATGGTTCCCTCAATGGTAAATGTTTGTGCCATACCCAACAAACTCATCCCTAAAAACATCGTCAACAAAAATCCTTTCATTTTGATTATATTATTCATTTTATAAAATTACGACACAATTCGTAAATATTGGTTTTGAGGGCTTTTTAAGGACCCAGTTTTTATATAAAACAGCTCATTTTTGGATAAGCGGTAATTTCAAATTAAAACCCGGCTTTTATACCCCATTTTACTACCATTTATAGCTAAATGGTCATGTAAGCAACTGCCTTTTGATGCTTATTTTGGTGGATAGTTTAACCAAAATGTAGGGTTTTGGATGAACGGCGGGTATCGCTATTTTGGACCCTAGCAATAACAAGTTAACCACTTCACTAAAAAACTTAAATGGAGCTATCCATAATTAACCAAAACGCACACCCTGAATTACATAAACGATGATTTAACTGTACTTATTTTATTGTAAATTTAATTTCTAAAAATAGGTATATGCAAAACTCAAGACGAAAATTTATTCAAAACGCTTCCTTAGTATTAGCAGGCGCAAGTTTAAAGCCAAGTGTGTTATGGTCAAAAAATGACACCATTGCGAAAACTAAAAACTTAATTGGTATACAATTATATTCTGTTCGTGCAGATATGGGGAAAAATCCATTAGGGACTTTAACCGAATTGGCAAAAATGGGCTACGAGCATGTGGAACACGCCAATTATATTAATCGAAAATTTTATGGTTGGACTGCTACTGAATTTAAAAAAGTATTGGACTCCTTAGGATTAGATATGCCAAGTGGACACACCGTTATGGATTTAAATCATTTTGATAAAGCAAAAAATGATTTTACAGATGCTTGGAAATATACCATTGACGATGCAGCTACACTTGGTCAAACTTATGTAATCAGTCCTTCCATTGATTCAAAAGTTAGAAAATCATTTGACGCATTTATGTTTCAAGTAGAATTATTTAATAAGTGTGGAGAGTTATGTAAAAAACAAGGAATGAAGTTTGGTTATCATAATCATGATTTTGAATTTAAAGAAAAAGTAAATGGAGAATTAATTTATGATTTAATTTTAAAACATACGGATCCTTCGTTAGTGGTGCAACAACTTGACTTTGGTAATATGTATGGCGCTGGTGCGAGAGGAGACGATTGGATTAACAAGTACCCTGGCCGTTTCCCGTCCTTACATGTTAAAGATGAAATAAAAGTTGCGAAAGGCGAGATGGGTGATGGTTATGAGAGCACTATCCTAGGGGATGGCGTTGTGAATCCTAAGGCAATCGCATTATTAGCTAAAAAAATTGGTGGTGCACATCACTATATTGTGGAGCAAGAATCTTATCAAGATAAAACACCACTTGAATCTGCTAAAATAGATTTAGCGCGTATAAAATCATGGGGTATTTAATGCCCTACCATTTTAATTAATTAACTTTTAGTTAAGAGGGGCCAATTTTATTAAAATTAGAAGACTACAAAATATGAAAAAGCTATATCTAATTTTTATACTGGCCATGATGGGCAATGCAATTCAACCAAGCATTGCTAATGCCCAGAAATTTACCGCACTTGAAAAAGCGAGATGGGAAAAACAGGCAAACCAGGTAACTATTATTAGAGACGAATGGGGCATCCCACACATTTACGGTAAAACAGATGCAGATGCCGTTTTTGGTTTAATGTATGCGCAATGCGAGGAAAATTTTGAGCAAATTGAATTGAATTATTTGGAAATGTTAGGCAGAACCGCTGAAATAAAAGGAGCTAATGCAATTTATGATGACTTAATGATGCGACTTATTCAAGACAGTAGCGATGCTATTAAAGATTTTAATAACGCTCCTATTTGGTTTAAAGCACTTCTTGTTGCACATGCGGACGGATTAAATTATTATTTATACAAACACCCCGAGGTCAAACCAAAAGTAATTAATTACTTCAAACCCTGGTATCATTTAATGTGGACAGATGGAAGTGTTTCGCCAACTCGAACGGGTGGAATTAAGGTAAAGGATGTAAAACAGTTTTATGGTATTAATAAAAATATAGTTAGTATTTCAGCAGATATTACAACATCGCAACTCGATGAAAACGACCTCTCCCCTTATGATATGGAGGAAAAAACTTTAAAGGGATCTAATGGTTTCGCCATCGCTCCCAAGCATAGCAAAAATGGAACCGCCTTATTGTATATCAATCCGCATGTTCCTTTTTATTTCAGATCAGAAATGCACATGTCAAGTGAACAAGGATTAAACGTATACGGTGCAGTTACTTGGGGACAAATGTTTATTTATCAGGGCTTCAATGCCCATTGTGGATGGATGCATACTACTGGTTATGCGGATGTGGCAGACGTTTTTGAAGAAAAAGTATCAAAAAAAAATGAGGCGTGGTTTTATGAATTGGATAAAAAAACAATTCCGTTACAAAAAAAACAAATCCCAGTTAGTTATCTTGAAAATGGGGAAAGGCGAACCAAAAATTTTACAACCTATGCATCTGGGCATGGTCCCATCATGGGAAGTCGACAAGATAAATGGTTAAGCTTAAAGGAAAACAATCGTTCTTTAAATGCTTTGATTGAATGTTGGACTAGAACAAAAGCCAGCAATTTAAAAGAATATCAAACTGCATTATCCTTATTATCCAACAACAGCAACAATACCGTATATGCGGATGCAGATGGAAATATTGCTTATTGGCATGGAAACTTTATCCCAAAAAGAAGTCTGCAATATAATTATAGTTTGCCCGTAGACGGTAGTATTAAAAATACCGACTGGATGGGCGTACATCCATTAAACGAAATTGTTCAGGGCATAAATCCTACAAATGGGTGGTTGCAAAATTGCAATGCCACTCCTTTTACTATGGCAGGGATAGCTAGTCCAAAAGCAAGTGACTACCCTTCATATATGGCGCCAGATGGTGAAAATGGTCGTGGTATAACTGCGGTAAAATTATTAGAGCAAATAGAAAAAATTGATATAGATGAATTAATCCAGCTTGGATACAACAAACATTTATCAGCCTTTGATATTTTGCTGCCTTCCTTTTTAACGGAGATGAAAAAAGATACGCTTACTCCTTCGCTTTCCAAAGCGGTTAACTATTTAAGCAACTGGGATCATAAAGCAGATGTGAATTCCATTGCTACAACCATCGCTATTGAGTGGGCTACTAAATGGAGTTTGGAAATACCCGCTGCAACCACCGAAGAAGAAGGCACTCAAATCATAAAAAAATATGAGCGTATGGTGAAAGAGGTAAGCACACAAAAAAAGAAGGAATTACTAAAAAACACTTTGGAACAACTTGAAAAAATGTATGGAACATGGGAAATGCCATGGGGCGAAATTAATCGCTACCAACGGACCAACCCTGGAAATATGATGGACGATCAGGCCCCAAGTTGGGCAGTGTCTCAAGCTTCATCCAAATGGGGATCGCTCCCCTCCTTTGATAGTAAGCGATATGATGGCACAATAAAAAGGTACGGCTATAATGGAAATAGCTTTGTTGCTGCTGTTTCTTTTGGAAAAACCATTATTGCAAAGACAATCATCACGGGTGGTCAAAGTAGATTTTCAAACTCGAATCATTTTACAGACCAAGCCCAAGGATTTATTGACGGTCAATTTAAAACCATTCATTTTTATAAAGCGGATGTTTTGGCACATAAGGTAACATCGTATAAACCAGGATTCATTAAATAGTGATCATACAGTTTTGTTAAAAAAGCTATTTTAACAAGGCCTGCTAAATTTTTAACATCAAACTGCTGCATCAATTTTGTTCGGTGTCCCTCAATGGTTCTTTTACTATGCCCTACCTCGTTGGCAATTTCTTTACTAGAAGCTTCTTGACAGATTCTGACTAATATATATTTATCATAAATAGTTAATTGCTGCATGATGTCAATTTGTTTTATTTTTTCCATTTGATTCATTAATGCAAAAACCTTGTCTGCAATGGTTGCGCAAAAATATACCTTGTCCTGTTGTGCCATTAATAATGCCTTCACCCATTCTGTTTCAGAAATATGCCTGGACACAATCACGGAAAACCCATTATCAATTAAGTTATACAGATGCACTTCGTCTTCGTCATTAAATAACACCATGATGGGTACGCTTTTTTTAATAAGATGGATTGTTTGGTAAGTTAATGGGTTGCTAAAGTTTAACATGCCACTATCTAGCACGAGTACCTTTGGAAAATCGTAATTGGGATGATCCTCTGACATCATTTCATTTAACATCTGTAGGTTACGTATAATACGGTAACCATTAAATTGGGGATGTTCATTAATGAGTGCGCCACATCCCAAAGCATATAGGGTTTGTTGGTCACAAATGATAACTTGACTTTGCATAAAATGATTTAATTGTTGACAATAACATAAAGCAACTGAAACAGCCTAATTCATTGATAAACAAACTTATGTTTCCGTATCAAAGGCAATAAAATGGATGATAATTGCCCCTAATCAAGTGTTTTCTATACCCGTCTAATAGCTTCTAAAAAACATAGGATGTATAAGCGCTTAAATTAATACCCTTATTAATTTGTCAGTATTATATATTTTATAACTTCATTGATAATTACTAACCACCTCACTATTATAACCATCCTTGCGTAACCTATTTTATCCTTTTGTTCCAGTAGGACATTTGAAAGTTTGGGTACTTGCTCCGGCTTTAGATAACCCAGATCCTAATTTATCATACTACTATGACTTTAGTCAAAGTATTGCCGAATACACCCGTGTATTTACCGAACTTGATTTACCCTGGAAATGGCAACCCGTTACTTTAGATACTTATAATACCATTGTACAAGAAATTGCCAATGAGCGTCAAAAGGGTGTTTTTTTTCCAGTGGTATTAAATTTATGTGATGGTGATGAAATTAATGGTGCTCCAGGATTATCCGTTATAAAAGCATTAGAAGAAAAACAATTGGTATATACGGGAGCTGACGATTATTTTTATGACATCACTACGTCTAAAATTCCAATGAAGATTGCATTTGATCATGCAGGCGTGCCAACACCAAAGTGGGAAGCAATAAAAATAAATGAACCCGTAAAGCCGATTGATCTAATTAATAATTTAGGAAGCCCCTTAATCGTAAAACCGGCGGTATCAGGTGGTAGCTTAGGATTGGGGATTAAAAATGTCGTTGACAATCCAACGGATTTGCAATTACAATTGGATAAAATGTTTGAAGGATATCGTGGTTGGAATTTATCCACCGATGGAATAGTAGCAGAATCTTTTATACAAGGGCCTGAATATACTGTAATGATTGTGGGTTCACATCATCAGCCCGAATATGCAAAAATATATCCACCCGTGGAAAGAGTATTTCATGCTTCACTTCCTGAAAAAGAAAAAATATTATCCTTTGATCGTTTGTGGGAAATTTATGAAGAGGAAACACCGATGCCCGAAGATGAAAATTTTTATCAATACCAATCTAGCCCTGAAAACATAAAATTAGCCATTCAACAAGTATCATGGGATGCCTATGTGGCAGTGAATGGAAAGGGTTATACAAGAGTAGATGTTCGTGTGGATGCAAACACAGGACAGCCGTATGTTTTAGAAGTAAATGCACAATGTGGAATTAGTGAGGACGAAAATTACACTTCCATTGGCGCAATTTTAAGATTCGCAAATCAAAGCTTTACTGAATTAATAATACATATTATTAATGACGCGTTTGCTAGACGAAAAAAATAAATTTATGCGCCCCCTCCCTATTTTAAATAACCCAGATAGTTTCAAAAATTTAAAAATTTGTGTATTGCAACCCGACTATAGTACCTCGGGTGTTGATTATCAAAACTATGATCCCAAAAGGGATTTGTCGGCCATCCTACCTGAAGCAAAAATTGATCACGTTTTTTTAAATAAATTGACCACTTACCAGCAACTCAAACAACTCAAGGAAAATAATTACGATATATATATTAATTTGTGTGAGGGTTACTTGGAATGGAAAGTGCCCTCGATTGATGTGATCATGAGTATGGATTTATTGGAACTTCCATACACGGGACCTTCGGTCAATTTATACGACCCTTCTAAAACCATCATGAAATATTTGGCTTTTTGTGAGGATGTAAAAACACCAGCACATATTTTAGTTGAATCCGAAGCCGACCTTTCATCGCTTCCAGGTAATTTAAATTTTCCACTTTTTGTAAAACCAGCAAAAGCCGGTGATAGCTTAGGTGTGGACAATGCCTCTAAAGCAAATAATGTAGCAGACTTAACAATAAAGGTTAAAAATATATTAAATGAATTTGGCTCCGCTTTGGTAGAAGAGTATATCGATGGTCGCGAATTCACCGTTCTAGTTTGTGGTAATCCTGATGGGAAAACTTGTACGAGCTTCACGCCAGTAGAATACATTTTCCCAGCTGGCTTTGCATTTAAAACTTATGCATTAAAAACTTCTGAATTACACCCTAATGCAAATATTCCTGTAAAGGACCCTTCATTAGCAAAAAAATTACAAAGTATCGGCGAGCAAGTTTTTATGTCCTTTAATGGTGTGGGCTATGCGCGAATGGATTTTAGAATGGACGCAAAAGGAGATATTTATTTTTTAGAAATTAATTTTACTTGTTCTGTTTTTTACGCAGAAGGCCTTGAAGGTTCTGCTGACTATATATTAATGCATGATGGTGCTGGACAAAGAGGATTTTTAGAACGCATTATTATTGAGGGCTTAGCGCGTTTTCAAAAAAAGGAAAAATTATTTGTCATCAAAGGAAATGCGATTTCAGGATACGGCATGTACGCGAAATATGATCTTCCAAAAAATACAATGTTATTTAAAGGGGAGGAAAAAGCACAACGCATTGTTACCAAAAAATATGTTGATGACAATTGGGATGAACGCGAAAAATTAAATTTTAGACGTTATGCTTACCCGATTGGAAAGGAAGTGTATATTTTATGGGACCTACAACCAGAAGCATGGTCGCCACAAAATCATCATTGTGAAGCCAACTGTTCCTATGTTGGATTAAATGTTATTACGAATACAGAGGTTAAAAAAGGAGAAGAGCTTAGTTTAGATTATGCACAATTCTTAGACCACACCATGGAACCCTTCAATTGCAATTGCGGCGCGAGTACTTGTAGAGGCTTGATTAAAGGGAATGTACAATTTTCAAAGTAATAGTTAAACCTTTTCCTTAAATTGGGATATCAAATAATTAGATGCTATATGAAAAAAGTAAGTTTTGGCCTATTCGCCTTTTGTATTTTTTGTTTTAATGCAAATGCGCAAAATCCACCAAAAAAAGATAAGGGTGGTATTACGCCTGAAAAATTAGAATCATGGGTGCCTGTTCCTATTATTACTGCAGGTACTAATAACTCAGATGCACCATCGGATGCGATTGTTTTATTTAATGGCAAAGATTTATCTGCTTTTCAAAAAAAAGATGGCAGTCCAGCTAAATGGCGATTAGATCCAGAAGGAACGGTTACAGATGTTAAAGGTGCCGGTGATTTAATTACCAAACAAGCATTTGGCAGCTGTCAACTACATGTAGAATTTAGAACGCCATCTGTTGTAAAAAATAGTGGCCAAGCAAGAGGTAATAGTGGTGTGTACTTTATGGGTAAGTATGAAGTGCAAGTTTTGGACTCCTATGATAATGTTACCTACTCTAATGGACAAGCTGCTGCGGTTTATAAGCAGTATGCACCTTTAGTGAATGCAAGTCGTAAGCCAGGTGAATGGCAAACCTATGATATCATTTTTAACGCACCCGTCTTTAAAGAAAATGGCGATATGGAAACACCAGGTCGTTTAACTGTCATTCATAATGGTGTGCTTGTTCAAAACAATGTTTCCATTTTGGGGCCTACGGATTGGGCTACGGTACCAGTATATAAAAAACACGACCCCAAACTACCGTTATTATTCCAGGACCATGGAGATGATGGAAATCCAATAAGCTATAGAAATATTTGGATCAGAGAGTTATAAGCAATTGATACATAGGCTACTATTTTAGCCCATTCGCAAAGCCCTGAATTTAGTCAATGAATTCAGGGCTTTTTTTATAAATGCTTTACTAGCGCTTAAAAGTTTTAGCGTTTGTGAAAAATATTGTAATTTAAGGTCAATGATTACTTTAGGTAAATATCATCCGCCTGCAATTATGGAACCATTCACCCCTTTTTGGTGGGAATGCATGGTTATGATTATTTTAATCATCACGATTGTGGTTCGCGTGCCATTTCATTTTAAAAAAGTGAATCCAAAAACCTACGCCACTTTTATTGCACTTTTTTTTGCAATCAACTTTATAGTTGAAAATTATAATGTCTATCAACAAGGCTATTGGAACTTACAGCAAAATCTGCCGGTACACTTATGTAGTATTAGTTATTTTTTATGTATTGCACTATTAATTAACTACAAACAATGGTTGGCGGAATGCGTTTACTATTGGGGCTTAGCAGGTGGCATTCACGCATTGCTAACTCCGGAATTTACGGTAGGGATGGATGGCTATAATTTTTACGCCTACTTCATTAACCATGCAGGTATGTTGTTAGTCGTCGCCTATATGATTTTACATTTAAATTTTAGGCCGCGTCCAAAATCTTGGATTTGGATGTTTGGGTACACACAATTAGTAGCCATTGGTGTTGG
>Ga0209107_10001112_pt1 | contig 15016 bp, 28 predicted proteins | sample LakErihyJuly2011_2_FD_187460 | JGI IMG/M metagenome (GOLD analysis project Ga0209107, IMG submission 187460) | Freshwater microbial communities from dead zone in Lake Erie, Canada - CCB hypolimnion July 2011 (SPAdes) (version 2) | ecosystem: Environmental > Aquatic > Freshwater > Lentic >... | reverse complement strand
TCTTCTTCATGTGTGTACACGTTGAATGACCTTGCCTCCAAGTAAAGTGTTATGGATGTGTTACCAATTTTAACAACATCACCATAAATTTTAAGTAATGAACCTTCTCTTGCTGGTTTTTTAAAAACACATTTATCGATACAGATTGTTACCATTCGTCTATTGTGACAAATCTCCATCGAATACGATGCCGCAGATGAGTCTATCCAAGACATAAGTTTTCCCCCGAAGAGGTTCCCATGAAATCCTAAATCAGATTTCTTAATTGGGTGTGTGTTGATTAAGTTCAATTTGTTCAAGATTATTTTATTTAGACGGAAACGATTAATTGGTCCACTATCATTTTTGCAGTGGCATAGTTTGTTGCCAACGGGACTTCGTGAACATCACAAACTCTCATTAACATTTGTACATCAGGTTCATGGGGATGTCTGTCCAATGGGTCTCTGAAGAATATAACCGCAGTCATTTCTTTTCTTGCCACCATTGATGCGATTTCAGCATCACCACCCATAGGACCTGAGTTGACTGTGTCCACTTTAGTTATGCCAGCAAACATAATTCGTTTACCTGTTGTACCTGTGGCAACAATATCAACATCTTCTCGGTTGAAGAAATATAATCTCTTCATCACAAAGGCAACCATGTCTGCTTTCTTCCCATCATGGGCAATCAATGCAATCTTCATATTAATATAAGTAAAGTTTTATACCACAGAATAAGTTATGTTCGTTTTTCATATTCACATAACTTACTGAAGCATAAAATGGGTATGTTAGTTTATAGTCTGCGCTTACTCTAAACATTGTTTTAGTATAGTCCCTAACATCAACACCCAACCCAATTGTTGGTACAAGTCTCTTAATGTCTTTATGTCTAAAAACATAGTTACCACCAACATAAACATCATCACTGTATGCATTAAAAACAAATGGTTCGTTGTTTACCATATACAAACCGGCGGACATTCTCCTGTGTCCAATTTCAATATTGGACATTCCATATCTATTGGATAATGAATACCCAACTGAATAGAATGAACCACCACCTCTATTCCCGTAGGATAATGAATAGTTGAACGCCTTCTCAAACGGTCTACTCAATAAAGATAATGGTTGTCCAAACAACTGTAGAGGTAAGATGAGCAGTAATGTTATTAATAATTTCATACACTTTTTGGGTCGATTCCTACTTTAGCAAAAACATTTTCACATCTTTCTCTGAATACCGAATCAGTACCAAATAAATCTTCAAACGTTTTAATAGAATGAATGATAGTTGTGTGGTCTTTACCACCCACCATCTTACCAATCTTCGCTAAAGAAAATCTCATCTTTCTTTTAATAATGTATGCAATTAAATGTCTTGATTCGACACACTCTCTCTTTCTTGAACGAGAGATAATTTGTTCTTTTGTTAATCCATAATCCCGACCAACAATTTCAAAAATTTGTTCTTCTGTAATAACCATTTTGGATTTCTTCAAATACGGATGTTGTCTTGAATCTAAAAATTCAATCTTCAAACCCGGATATATGTAAGGACTTATTTTTTTGTTAGGCATTAATCAACAATTTTTCTGACGAAATAAGTGTGACCTGAGTCGGTATTGGCATTCAATAACCCGACCATTTTGTTTACCTCTTCTTCTGACTCAAACTCTTCAACCTCACCTAGTGAATCATTCATAATGATGTTGATGTAGTGAGGTTCCCCATCTGCGTGTAACTTGTCAGAAACCATTTTTTTTACGATTATATATTTTCCCATGTTATTTTGTTAAATAAAGTCTGTTGTAATTGTAAAGCGCAACGGGATTGTTGTCAGCAATTTCACCATACTTACTCATTACGTGTTCGTATGCCAAATCCTGCGGTTCATTGATAACTTCTGATAAGATATTACAAAAACCAAAGTTAGATTCATCAACGGAATCTTGTTTTGTACCAGGTAAACCACAGTAGTATGCCTCCCCAACTTCGCTGATGAACATTCCACTATAGAAACCTTTCAATCCAAATGGTTGAACAAATCTATCGGCGTTACACCAAATGAATACTGAGTTGTCTTTCTCACTTAACACAGGTACAACGTTTTTATCAATAATGTATGGACCATACCCTTTGAATGCACCAACCGAGAATAAACCACCGGGTGAACCGTGACCCATCATCATAACTCTATCGTGTTCTCTGATTAGTTCAATCAGTTCTTGTTGACTTACACCACCAGTTATTACTGTTTTGTTTGGTATAGGATTATAGACAATATCCAAGAATGATGTTGAACTGTCTTTCGGATGTAATATTAATGTTTTCATTGTACAAAGGTACGTTTATTTTCGAATATTCCAAAAAATATTCTAATATTTTTATTATAAAACTATTTTTATTATATTAATCTCTGCGTAACACATCGTTTGACCTCAAGTCACCAACGGTTAATTCACCATAATTGCGATGTGTAATGTCCATGGTTGTAGTTAAAAACATACTTTCACTTGGTGCCTCCATATCAGTCGGACCTTCGTCGACCATAGGTGATTCCATTTCCATTGTCTCTTCACTCATCTCCACCGGCTCTTCTCTTCCAGTGATGTGCGATTTTTTTCGTCCATATAAGAGTTCCTCTTGTTTTTTAAAGTCTTCCTCACTTAATAACGATAGATTGGTAACGGGGTTTTCTGTCACCTCTTTTCTGATACATTCCATAATAAACAATGGTAATTCACTTTCCATTGAATCAATTCTTGTATCTACCTGATTCCAAAATGAAAACTCAGGTTCAAGGTCTAATGATTTAAAACATGCAACTTTTAGACCTGTTACTTTGTTAATCATGTAAAGAAGGATTCCTCTCTTTGCATAACGAATAAAGTACTCAGGGTTATTCTCTTGGGTTGTACACCATTTAGTAGATGAACCATACTTACGGGATGCAATATATGTTAATGGTCTAAGAACAATCCATTCATCATCTGAGTATATTACTTTGATTTGTTTTTCCAAACCTTTCTCAAGTGTCTTTACCTCAGCAATTCCAGTTGCCACCATAATCTCATCAAACGTACTGTAACGAGACAAATCACTTTGTTCAATTAATCCACGTTCATTGTATTCGCAAAACTTCATGAATGACTTCAAGTCACTGGAGTTAAACATAATGTCAATGAAACGGTACATAAACATTAGTTGTAGTGGTGTGAAGTCACTAAGGTCCTCCTCACTAATGCCGTAGTCCATTTTGTACGATGCAATAACTTCTTTTTGGTATTCATCAAGATTTTTAGTTTTCTTCATAACACGCATCAATGTCTCAACGTATTTTGTTTTTTTCTCAGGTACAAACAATTCAACAATGTCAATCATGTTGATTATGTGTTCAGGATTTGTTTTTAAGTTTCTAATTCGTGACATAGTATATTTTTTAATAGTTCTTTCTTAATAATTCAATTACGTCCCATGCATCTTCAAGTGCATTGTGTGTAACAATACCTTCGATGTTTGCTCGTTCTTTACATTTAGTTAGTGAGGGAATTGCCTCATCATTTGACCAATCAACAAATAAAATTGATGGGTCGATTATTCTCGAACGAGTTCTTATTAATTTCTTCCACCACGGCAACTCTTCTAAAAATAACTTATCAAATGTACCAAAGTTTTTACCCGCAACATTTATTGTAATTGGTTTAGTTTGTCCATTAATTACTGGTCTAACCAAATAACCATCCTCATACCCATTATTGATTAAGAAATAATAAAATTCCTTAACAACTTCATCTTCAGTATAGAATTTATATCCACTATTATTATTTAATATTTCTCTAACTTCATCTTTACCCTCAAGATATTCACCCATCATAGAGATGATGTTACTATTCATAGTGATTGCTCTTGGTGAACCTTGAATATTGTTTTGAAGTACTATCGCATTGAACTTGGGTAGTTCCTCGTATGGTAATTTCTTAGTGGTGTCTTCGATGATTGCACCGATAGATAAGACATTGTTCATATCAGGATTTAAACCCGATGTTTCGATATCAATTGATATGTATATCATTAGTCTAGGGATTTAATTATCATTACGAATATGATGAATAGAATAATGAGCGCAAAACCACCCCACAAAGGTGCGGTAACCCACCACCAAGACCAATCAATAAAACCCGTAAGTTTAAGGGTCATGAAAATTAAAAACATCAGTCCGAAGAAACCTATCCCCCCTGATGAACTTGAGTTACTGTTCGACATTTTTTTTAAAATTATATTTGGTTGTTAATATTTCAATTGTTTTCTCTGCGGATGTGTGTTGTATACCAATACCACCGGCACCAATCCAACCATCGATATTATCTTTTCTATCGTCAATTAGAATTGAATTTGGTTCCGCGAAATCTTTCTTGTGTTTAGCACTTCTAAGAATAAGTTGTGTGCCAGGTAATTCTCTTTCAACCCAATCATGTTTGGCAACACGAGAATCATTCTGCCTTGATGGGGCAGATAAAATAAAGGGGTTATGTGGTTTAATAAAATCCCACAAGATGTGACCATCGTTCATCCATTTTAAGTTAATCCAAAAGTCATAACCGGCAGAATTAATCGGGTCCCAAAAATTAGTATCGTTTCGATGTTCACCATCCAAATCGTGACCGGTTAAATTCTTATATCCTTTATTGAAATCAATAAGGACACCATCAAGGTCACAGTATATTTTATAATCACCCATATTTTAGAGATGTTTTTACAAATATACAAAAATGTTTTTAGATAAAAAAACTGGTAAGTATTATTTACCAGTTTTCGTCATCGTCATCACCAAAGTCGTCTTTAAAATCGTCATCTTCATAATCATCCTCCTCATCAACATGTTCGTCCTCCAATTCTTCAATTAGTGATTCATATACTAAATCCTCACTTACCCAATCAGGTAGGTCTTCATCTGTGTTTGATTCATAATTTTTAATGTCGATATCCTCACGATTAATATAGTTTGAGTCTCCGTAAGAATCTTCAATTATTTCGGGTTCATTGTACCACGAATAACTTACATATACCTCAGCTTCGTCAGGACTATTAGGGTCGTATATTGTAACAACTTTAGTATTCAGTCCTTTTTTTGATTTTCCCATAGTTTAAATTAAGATATTTATTAATAGAATGTTCAAATATATATCTGTAATATTATCAAAATTCACTCAAGGTCAAAGAATTATTGCCCTGTTGTTATTATTATTGTCTATAACATTCATTTCTATTGGTCCAAAAATAGTGGAATCATTAACTTACAGTGATGTGGAATTAAAATCAAAAGTAGAGTCTCAAACCACACAAATACTTGAATTGAACAACAGAGTAACTGAGTTAAATACCCAAATTATATCCAACCAAAGACAATGTACAGATGCAATTGTTGAAAGAGAAAAGGAAATCATGGGTGAGATTATTGCACTTGAGGGTAGGGTTAAACGACAAACTAATCCACTTGGTGAGTCAGATAATAGTCGTGGGAATGGTTCGGGTACACCACATCAAAGAATGTCGATGAAAACGATAGATACGGTAAACATGGAAATGATTGTTCTCGAGTCTACACCGCCACCACCCACACAGAAAGAAAAAACCCAACCAACATCATTGATGTTAGATGGGTTAAGTAAAATTAAAAAGAATCTAAATAATAGTATTAATTCAAAGAAAAAGAATTAATTTCCTTTAGCAACAACTTCGGGGTTATCGGTATGTGCGTCTTTCACAACATAAAAATTACCTTCTTCGTCTTGTGCCAAACTTAATAGAACCGCTTGTTCTTCTTCATAACTGTCAGCACCCGGTAATTCCTCAGGTTGAACCTTAGTATCGAAATCATCGAATTCGGCCTCTTTTATTGTCTTTTTTACGATGTTCTCGATATCTGAAATACTCAATTTAACTATTTTAGCCATGATGTGTTGTTTTATATATAAATATCATTTAAAATGAAAAACCCCTCTTCGGAGGGGTTGTTATTATTTAATACCTATCATTGAACTAGTTTTGTCCCCTAACATCGTTTCGGGTAACTTACCATTCCATTTGTTAATCCACTCAAGTTGTAACAACATAGGGGTAATTGTCTTTTGTTTTAGACTGTTTGCCTCTGCCTCAGCCTTCGCTGCGGTTAACATTGCCTGAGCGTTACCGTTGGCGGTTGCGATTTTAATCTTAGCCTGAGCCTCAGCAGTTTTAACTTGATTTTCAGCCATCAAAGAACTTTGTACGGCATTATTCTTAGCCTCGATTGACTTTTTAAATGTCTCAGGATAAATCAAATTAGAAGTGAATTGATTAATAACAAATCCTTCTTTTTGTAATTGACTCTCCAACAATCTACGAACCTCGACTTCAAACACCGCTCTATTTGATATGAGTTCATCTGCGGTATACTTATTGGTTGCCAAACGGAACGCATCGTATACTGCGGTCTTTAAAAATCCCTCCTCAATCTCGGGTAATGACCTACGATATTTCGCGAAGATGAATGGGACTCTTTCTCGTTGAACCGAATAGTTCACAATTGGGGATACATGGAATTCACTACCGTCTTTTGAGTTAACGATAAATGAGTTATCCGCATCTTCTGTCTTGGTGTATTCTTTGTGTTGGATGTAAATCGGGAACTCATAAATTTTTGTAGTTAATGGATTGTAAAATACCATACCTGTACATTCCGTAACATCATCCACTCCTTTACCTGTTCCATAAAGATTAACTTTAACACCTACGTGTCCTGCATCGATTCTCTCACATGAGAAGAATAACGTGATAAGTAGAATAAATCCTACGACTCCTAAAATAATTGATTTCATTGTTTTTTTTCTTTTTATTTGTTCTTGTAATTTACGTTCTTGACGTTCCTTTTCTTGTTGTAAATAATAATTCTGGTAATCCATTTATGTTTATTTTTTTGGTTTATTTATTACCTCTGTTTTTGGTTTTCTTTTTTTCTTTGGTTTGGCAAAAACAATTTCGGGATAATAATCCAACTCCGTTTCAGGTTCTTTATCGGGTTCAGGTTCGAACAATGGATGTACCTTTGGTGGGGTATCCAAAAACGTTACCTTAACATAATATATTACAAATAATAGTACGAACACCGCACCGATACCCGAAAGAATATTATACAATGTGTTTGCCACGGTTAAACCGGGGAAGATAATAAATTGGAAAAATCCAATTACCCCAGTCATTACAAAGAACGATTGTAAAATTGGGGATTTGATTAGTTCAGAGAAAACTTTTTTCATGATTGTTTGGTTTTTTAAAATATACAAATTAATTTTTAATTTTCCAAATTACCCAACAACATTTTTCATGTCATCATTGTGATGGTCAAGAGGTCCCATCTCAGAACCAATTGGTACTTTTAACATTGGGTTCATTACCTCATGAACAAAGTCATATGGTCTAAACTCGGGATGTCCGTCCATACCAACATCCATTCTTCTTCCACCACTAACCTTAGCGTGATGAGGTAGGTGACAATGACCATGTAAATGGATACGACCTTTCCTTAAATTGTTCCAAGATGTAATTGGGTAGTGTAACATCTCGAAAGAATGACCTTGGTATTCGAGTCTATTGTAGTGACTGACACTGGTAAATAAACTCTTACAGTTTTCACGATTTCTTTCAATGTGATGGTCATGATTACCTAACAAGATATGAATCTCTTGACAGATGATTCTGTTTCTGAATTCCGCAATGTTCTCGAACCCACCGAATGACCAATCACCCAAGTGAATCAACACATCGTCTTGACCAACAACTTCATTGATGTTGTTTACAATCGCAGCGTTCATCTTATCAAGAGTTGTAAAATCTCTTGTTTGACTAACGGGAATACTACCATCGGGCATTCTCCAATTAGTAATTCCTCTACATATATTAGTATGTGAGTAATGTGTGTCAGATGTTATCCAAACCTTTCTACTATTATCTATCCTTAACATATCAACTAAATTCTGTTGATGTACTTACACGAAGCCCATCGATTATTAAATCATCATATTTTTCATTATCCATCCAAAAGGCACCATGACCTTTTGCTCTTTGTTCTTTACGATATTCTTTGTTGACAACCCAACCATCCGGTTCACCCCATTCGAGTGCCATGGTGATAAACTCTTCAACATTCTCTTCTTCACCATATTCATCTACAACACGACCTGAACGAATGAACGATAAAAGTTCTTCCTTATTGGAATAATATTTGTCCTTGTGAAAGTTCCAACAGAACTTCCATCCACCACTTCGTTTACCTAAATGAATATTGGTACCATCAAGAAAATCATCCCAAACAGAAATAGAGTCCCAAGAATCTTCTTTAGTTACACGGAATCCCCTTTCAATATTACTCGGAGTTAAATCTAAATCCATAACTCGTTGGATAAGAACCTTTTTTCTTTCGTCCATCTCACTCTCAAGTGGTATATGGTAATAGTTTGTGCCCATAATAATTATATTATGATACAAAGATAAAAAATAATTTCGAATATTCCAAATAATAGCAAAAAAAATCCCCAATTTCTTGAGGATTCTTATTTTATAGGGGAATTGTAATTATTCTTGTACGTAATTTTCGAAAGTTAAATCAGGATTTTCAGTTGAGAATTTACTAATTAAGTAGTCTTGAACCGATGACAATAACATTTCATATGGGTCAGTTAATGACACATCAAAACTTAATTCCGCTCTGTCAATGTTATTAATGGTAAATTGTGAAACCGTCACCAATTGTAGTGAGGTTACATCGGCCGGATTAGTAACTTCTTTTTCAACACATAATTGACACTGAATATCTAATCTACCCATAGGTATTTGTTGAACGTTTAATGCGATAACTGCATCTTTAATATAACTGTCGTTGTTTGGGTTTGGAAAGAATCCGTTTACTTGTATTGCCATAATATTTTATTTCTTTAATTTAGTTATCACTCGTTGAACTAATCTGTTTTTAATACTTTCATTAACATCTCTCTTAATTTGGTATTGTTTAACGTTAGCGACTTTTAATGTTTCTTTAGGGTCGATTGCCTCGATTTGTGATTTTAATTCCTCAATGGCTTCCATCAATGCGTTAATCACATTGATATCATCCATTACAGTATATGAATTACCATATTCTTTTCTTGGGTCAAGTTGCGCAGTTTTAGATACTTGGAAGATTTTGTCATCAAGGAAACCACCTCTTAAACCACTCTCTTCTTTCATCTTTTTACCAATCTTGTTTGTCATTTTAACATTCCACGCAAAACTCTCACCCATTCTTTCACCACTGATTTGAAAATCCATACGAATAGAAACGTCAATGTTCTTTTCTTCAAGACCAAACGCATCTAATTTATAGACATCTGTTTTACCAGCGTATTGTTTTTGGTTCTTCTTGTCTGCGGCCCAATTTCTATAGTTTTGGTTAAATTGTCTAGCCAAGTAATAAGTTTTCATTTCAGGAGTGTCTCCACCTTTAACACGTGCAATTGCCGCCTTTAAGAAATCTTGTAACGATTCATAACCGTTGTAGTTATGTGTTTCGTAATTGATTTTATTGTTATCGTATCGACCGTACATACTAATATGTCTCCTGTCTCTAGCAACGATTGTTGGGATACTTCTTTTGTTAAGAATTTCACTGAACTCTTGGTCCCCGAATTCTGTATCAACGATAGAAAATAGTTTTCTTTTGATTTTTTCTCCTTCTGACATATTTTCACCTGAGTGAATATATGATGTGTCGATTGTATCATCGTCACCTTCTTCACCCGGTATAGGTTTAACATCTAACTTTCTTCTTGGTTGACATGCCGGTAAATTACCTTGTTCCCATTTTAAATTGGCACCAAATTTTTCTTTTAGTTCGTCCATCAACTCAGAATTTTCTTCAATGAATTGATTAATATCACTACCACAAGTGAATAAAATGGGGGTTCCTTGTACATTCCATCCTACGAGATTATTGGTCTTATCCATTATCTTTTCGAATTTTTTGGTTATCCCGCTCATTTTTTTCCAATCGGCCATCTCACCCATATCTGTAGTGATAGATTCAAAAATGAGATTTTTTAAATATTTTTTGGTTTTATTGTCCATTTAACGATACTTTTTTCTTATATATAAATACAACCGAAATGGTTATTGTTATCTTTTATTGATGATGTCTCGTACTTTTTTGCCGAGTTCCATATCATTTGGAGTATCATTGATTACACTTTTTGGGACACATATAACATCCTCATCGATTTGACGTTCAAAACAAGTGAGACATAATTGTCCCATTCCTTCCAAATAACCCATTCTGTGGTCGATGTGTGTTTCGAACTCATATGGGGTTTCTTTCCCACATGTAACGCATAATTCTTTTGCCATAGTTATTTTTTTAATAAGATATACTTTTTTTTGTAAAAAAAAAAATATTATGATAAAGGTTTAATTTTAGGACTTGACCCACTATTGTATCCACTAACAACCTGTGCAACCAAATCACCTGTACCCCAAGTCTTTAAAGATTCACATTTGGCGATTTTATCCGCACCGATATCATTCTTTAAACCGTTAACAATACAACTGTATGTTGTTTTTCTAAGTGTTTTAAGGGTGGCAATCATACCATCCTCAATCGTTTCATAACTTTTAACACCATGACTATTAACTGAGACAGAACCCGGTAAATCCCAAGTAGTGTTAAATGGATTAAACGTACCACCACTTCCCTCCGCCTGTCTCCAAGCATAAAGGAATTTAAGGTTCTCTTCACTTACGGGTGCACCAAGATTTTCAAGTAGTTTTGCGTAGAATGAACTATCAGTAACACCACCAGCCAACACTACGGGGTCAAGATATTGTTTAATGTCAGTATCCTCAATGTTTCTGGCTTTAAGTAACTCAATTAATTTGGTTAACATTTCAGGGGTTGCCTTTGTCATCGATGCACTTGGTGAACCACCTGATGGTCCTCCAACCGCCTTACCCGCACCATATTGTAAGTGAAAGTGTGGTCCTGTTGCGTTTTTCGATGGGTTAGTGTACTCATCAATATATGAGAACTTACCGTCTTTAGATTTGTATTTGTTTAATACATTCATGAACGCCTTCGCGTTTTCTGAATTATATGGTTTCAATACAAGGTCAACTGCTTGACCCATTGTATGTCTACTTTTAGTACCTTTATGGAAATTATCATTACCCGCGGTAACAACAACCTTTACCTTAGGTTTAACCTCGGCATAATCTTTTAATACATCACTTACGATACCACTAATTTCATCTGTAATCTGTCCACCACTGGTAAGTTCATTACCTTTTTCATCATGACCTAAGTCATCCAACGTACTTCTTAATTCAGATGCATCCTCATTAATGTTCTCAACATTATCAGATGTGAATTTATTAACGGCAGATGCGGTCTCAGGACCAAACAAACCATCAACACCGTATTTTGGTAAAGTGTAACCAAGTAATGTTAAACCGATTTGCATAGATTCAACTTCCTTTTGGAATCCCATTGAACCTTTTTGTTGTTGACTTAATCCACCCTTACCAACAGCATCCTCTAATGTAATGTATAGTTGTTCAACGTCTTTAGAAACTAAATCCGCTTTCTTTGGGTCGTCTTTCTTCTTTAAACCTACTTTTGACAAAATATTATCCAAGAAACTTTCGGTCATAACCTCCTTACCGTAAGTTATTTCGTGGATTCTTTCTAATTCTTCTTGGAGTGTCTTCTTCATATCTTAATAAATATATCCAATAAATAGTATAAAACTCCCTTTTAGAGTGTCAAAAACTTGATTATCTTATCTTTTATTCCCGATTGTTTAATACCCTCATTACCTTTAGGTGTTAAAACAAAGTTATCCAATCCCCAATCCTTCCATTCTTCGTCTTTACCCATGTTTAAGTCATCAACAGAAACCCAATGGGTTATCTCAGGATGGTCATGTAGGTATTGTTTAATTTCGATGACCCTACACATCTCTAAATCCCACTGACTCGACCAAATCCACGTCTTATGGTTGTACCATGTACACTCATTTAAGTCAGGTGTAAACGCAATTGGTTTCTTAATGATTCCTTTAGATTCATAATACTCTCCCATCTCTTCAACATTCGCCCATCGTTTCCAATCTGAGGAAACAACAATCTCAGCACCTGTTTCTTCTAAGATTTCATTAAGAATTGTAATTGCCTTTTTGTTAAAGTTGTCGAATCGAGCATCGACGGGTAAAGACAGGACGGATTGTGATAATTTACGCCCAACTTTAGTTTGTTTCTTGAAACGACCACCCCACTCCGTGGATAAACAGATTACTCCGTCATGGTCTAAAAATATTACTTTCATTTAAAATATATTTGTTTTGGAAAATCACCGAAGACGAATTTGGTTACATCACATAACCACATCTTTAAATTGAAATCTAATCCCATGTATTCTCTTAAAGAATACCATGCACCTTCACCTAATTCGGGACCCTCAAGTCTACCGGGAAATATATAATCAAGAACTCCACAGTATTCAAACGGTTCTGTTGATAGTGTTACATATACTTCACTTTCTCCTTGTGCGAGTATGTCTAAAAACATGTCGGCACCCATAACCATTTGTAGGTCGGACTTAGTCCCTTCCCATTCAGGTAAATCTACGAACCATCCTATTTCATCTCTATAAAATCTATATGAGTTCATTCTTTTGTTTTGGTGAGACACTCTAAACATATGTTTTGTGCCGGTAATAAAATAGGTATTGGGTTACCACATACCTTACAGTTATTTATTGATTCCATTGTATTTCTTAAATACTTTTACAAACTCAGGTGAATACTTTTTATAAACTATTTCACTCCATTTGGCGTACTTACCAGTTGACATGAATGCCTGAATCTCATCATCTATTATTTTCTTATCGTTAACGTAACCCGCCTTGATTAGGTGTTTACCCAAACTGATATATTCGGTCTTCCTGATTTGACTTATCAAATAATCCATCTCAACCTTATACTTCAAATCGGTATAATATAACCCATGAGCAATCTCGTGGTTCATGGTACCCGATTTGATTTTATCTGCACCAATTACGTACCACGGTTGGTGTTCTTCTCCCTTTCCTTTGGTGTCGTTTTCACAGAAAGAAATAATCTTACCCATGATATTGTCATATTCATTTGGGTAATGTGATTTAAATTTTTTGTGAGACTCCAAAAGAATGTTTGATGGAATATTATATCCAACCCAATCGTGTGGGTAACTAAAGTAAGTTGATTTATTACCCTTAGTGTATGTTCTCATGTAAGATTCAAGACTGAACACATTACCCCTCACTTCAGGGTATGGTGACTCATAATACTCTTGGTATCTACAGAATAACATTGCACGGTCGTAGTCATCTTTTATTATGACGGCATAGATGTGCGGTTTAATTTCATTTACTTCACCAACCACTAGTGGATGTACTATTTCCATAATTAAAATTTTCCTTCAGTGTGTGAATTGTTATCCCATTCGTCCTCATCTTCACCAAAAAGGTCCATCCCTTTATAATTGGGGTGGTTTGTTTTCATATAATCAATACCTTCAACCCATCTCCACGCAACAATCGTTATTGTTATAACAATTAACGCAACATATCCTATAAATCCCATACCCTTAATTATTATCAATTCTTATTTTGGTCCTCTTTTTTTAGAATCACTTTACCCTTTTTGTTTATAATATTACCATCTTTATCTAAAATGTTTCCGTTATCATCCATTATGGGTGCCGTTACCATTTGGTAACACATAAACACCATTGATAGAAACATTAGTGATAGGATAGTGTATATTATTGTCATTAGTTAAAATATTTTGATTTCCAAAATTGGTACCACTTACGTTTTTGAATTGGTCTGCACTCTGAGAATGGATTATCTCCAAAATCAACCCTACCTAAATACTTTGACGATAGTACATTTAAAAATATCTCATGATATCTCTTGGGGATTTCATCAAAGTCTGCCGTGATTTCCACTATAAGTTCGATTGGCCCATTATCATATTGCACAACTATTCGTTCATGAAGTTTCACAATGGTGGATGTTTTAATATGAATGGTATCTCCTCCCAAAATAAAATCTTGTTGATTTGGGTTATCTGGGTCAATGTTTAACATGTCTTCTTTTACTTTTTTAGGGGTTCTCTTTCTACTCGGTTTCGTGCTCGAGGTATCGTTCGCATTTGTCATAGGATTCTTTATCTATTTCTTTTAGGTAGTCAAAAGTCAATTCATATCTACCACTTATTGTTGACTCATTAAACCATTCAGAATAGATACTATCCTTTTCATTGGTGACCTTCGCCAAATCCATTTTAAGGATTTTATTTTCATTATCTACTTTGGTGTACTGTAGTGTCAACCAAATAACAAATAACATCAACAACATCAAATATGTCATTGGTTTTTTTAGGTATTTCATAGTTAAAATTTAAAAAATTTCTTCGGCGATACCCAGTATCTCCGCTAAACATAACATGACAGCCGCACCGGTAAAATTCAAGGTAAAAAGACAATAACATGCCCCGATTCTAATACCTGACTTTACAATACTAATCCTGAAATGGACATTTGTTTTTGATTCTTTTTCTTGCATGATAAAATGTACTTAATTTTTTTGACATTACAAAATTCGGAAACAAAAATAGTTAGAATATCCATATGGCCAAAATATTTTTAAAGATATTTTGAAAAATTACGAAATAAAGTCAAATTTTTCCTTCCTTAATTGAAGACCCGAATATTCCGACATCTTTTTGTTTAATATTTGTATTGATTTGTTAAACAAAACATCCACTGAGGTATTTGCCTTACCGTATTGTTGACTTAAACACCCCTTCCTGTATTGTAAATTAATTCTTTTTCTTTTGTGGGTCATGGCAATATAAACATAGAGTAGTCCGTTGGTAAATTGTTTACCCATACAGTTTTTCATTTTATACCCCTCCAATGAAAAT
>Ga0209107_10001110_pt1 | contig 15021 bp, 21 predicted proteins | sample LakErihyJuly2011_2_FD_187460 | JGI IMG/M metagenome (GOLD analysis project Ga0209107, IMG submission 187460) | Freshwater microbial communities from dead zone in Lake Erie, Canada - CCB hypolimnion July 2011 (SPAdes) (version 2) | ecosystem: Environmental > Aquatic > Freshwater > Lentic >... | reverse complement strand
CTTTAGCATCATATGCCATTGTTAGAGCAAGTTCAATCAGTTTCATCTTGTCTTCCATACGGTCAACAAGTTCCACGTCCTTGATGTTGTATTCAATAAACTTCTGCCAACCTTTAGTATAGAAATCTTTGAATGTATCAAACTCACTGTGATCTAACTTCTGTTGTCCCAGTTCTACTTGGGCAATGTAATCCAAACGATATGATTCCTGCACCTTATAGGTAAATTTTTTATAAAGATTCAAATAATCAAGTTGACTGACTCCACCAACATCATAAGAGACGTGCTTACGTCCAGTAATAAATATCTCCTTTTCAGTTACCAATCCCCAAGGAGATAAACGTTTCATTAGTTTTTCACCAAGAACACGATCTATGCGACGAACCAAATATGGGATGTCATACAGTTCACTATTCCAACCAGTAATGACTTCTGGAGTATTCTCCTCAATCATCCACCAGTGGATAAATGCATTTAACAAATCATATTCGTTTGTGAAGGCACGATAGTTTACATTGCTCTGTTGATTATTAAACTTACCAAGTCCCCAAGTATTGATCTGTTTTGTATTGTAATCTTGAATTGAAATCAATAGAACTTCTTCTGCAGCACTTTCCACATCAGGAAATCCATTCTCAGATGCAACCTCAATATCGATTGTAGTTACTTTGATTTTGCTAATATCAAACTTGAGTTCATCTTCGGGATAAGTCTCAGAAATGTACTGATAGATATATCGGTCATTTCCAGAAATATTGAAACCCTCTATGCCATCATACTTCTTAATAAAGTCCCTACATTCTCTTACAGTTCCGGGTTGCACTGCTTCAACATATTCACCATTCAGAGTTTTGTATTGTGTATTCTTTTTTGAGGGGACAAAAAGAGTCGGGTAAAACTTCTCACGAGTCATGAAATGTCTACCATTTTCATAACCACGAACCAAGAAGTGGTCCCCGACCATCTGAACGTTTGTGTAAAAGCGCATTATGCAGTTAGTTCAAGATACTTTTCAATAATTTCAGGAGTTGGATCTGCAATTGTAAGAATACTATCAGAATGAATCATAAATTCAGTTTGATTTGTAACTTCCTCGGTCCAACGTCGGAGGTCATCTTCACCAAAAAATCGATAAGGATTAATTAGTTTACAATCAGGTTCCCCAAGTTCAGAACCCACCTCAACAATTTCAGTAATCAATACTGTGTCAATCTTCAATAGAAGACACTTCACGTTCCGTTCCATTTACTTTTTCCTCATACATTTCTTTAATAGTTTTGACTGGTTCAACAATAGTTACAATCCAGTCGGAGCGAACTGGAATCTCATCATCACTGGTGAAGAGAATCCAGGAGGAGAATGTAATACTTACAGAATCAGATTCCGTAGGTTGTTCTGTTAAGAAGACTGAATTACTAACTTGAATTTTATGGGGGTTTGTAAAAAGATACCCACATACTTTTTCGTCAGAAATCAACTCCTTAATATCAGCAATTACCGATTCTCCGGATTTTAATAGAGCAATCTTTACAGACATTTTTAGTTTTCCTCTCAAGTTATTATAGCACAAAAAAAGGGGAGGTGCAACTGGATTTTGCCAGTTACCTCCCTGCAGCAACGATAGTTTAGCTCAATATTATTTAGTTAAGTTGATAGACCTTCTTCTTTTGATGTTCTGGAATAACTCTATTTAATTTAATAGTGAGTAACCCATTTTCAAAAGAAACATCTTTAACTTCTACATCATCAGATAAAGTCCAACTACGAGTGAATGCCCTCTTTGCTAATCCTTGATGCAGATACTCATTATCAGTATCACTAACTTTCTTTGCTTCTATAAAGAGTTTATTCCATTCTGTAGTAACCTCGATATCTTCTTTCCTATATCCAGCAAGTGCAATTTCCAATCTGAAATCAATACTACTTTCTTTAACTAGATTATATGGTGGATAGTTTGTATGCGATTCATACGCAGTATCAAACCTCTTAAACCACTCATCCATTCCAATGCTATTTTTTTGAATTTCTAACAAATACTTAGCAGTTTGTGGCACTGTAAGCGTAAATGAATCTGTTCCAAACATAATAGACCTCCTAAAGCGTCTGTAAGTGTATAATGTCCCCGAAGGCAACATCATTAGTATATATCAAAGAACACAAAAAAGGGGAGTATTGTTCTCCCCACTTTTTTATTCGGTTTCCTCTTCCACCTTTTTCTTTTTAGCACCAATATTATACTTAGTCTCAAGAATCCAGTCTGCTTTGTCCTTATAGGCAAGGACTTTAATTTGATTCAGGGGGGCAATGTCTTGAATCTTGGTAGCATCAACAAGTTCTACCAGACCCCAATCTGCAATCAACTGAGCAATACGATTACGACGCTGAACATCATTTACAGTAAGATTTGCGTGTTTGCCATCAAGTGCAAACAATTCTTTAAAATGCACAAGATAGTATCTACCTTGCTTATGAAGAATATGACAAGATTGATAGATTTTCTTTTCCTTGCGTGAAGCAACTCCGATACGTGTCAAAGTCTCACGAACCTTGAGAAAATCATCAGGTTCATTTAGGATTACCTCAACCATTTGGTCAGGTGTCCAATTTACAACAGGTTCTTGAACGACACTCATTTTGTTCCTCCAGTTTCAAATTTCGATTTAATAAATGTTAGTTGTTCTTGAGTAAGAATCCTCAAAGCCTGTTTTGCCTTTTCATTACTATAACCATAGTAACGTTTCACATAATCAAGATCTTTGATCGTATCTTTACGGAGCCAAGGAGAAAATCTCTTTTTAACTCTCAGAATATTTATAAAAAAGTCATACTGCATCTTCTTTGGGAGGAAATGATACTTGTTCATTTCATTAGCATACATTAAGCAATCAATATGCCCAGAGAAACAACGATTGATAATGTATGGTGCATAATCCTTCTCCAAGAAAGGGTCTTCATCAATTAGATTCTTCTTCGTTTGATTGATCGAGTTCAACCAATCTTTAAGTTCACTCATCAACCAATCCCTCTTTCTTCAATCTATCATAATTATAACATCCATCAAAATTAAATTGTATTTTGGGATTTTTAGTGTAATTGAATAACAAAAGTTCCTTTCGTTCTTTCTGTTCTCTCATATATTCACCAACTGAACGCATCGTATAAGTCAAGTCAAACTCGGCAGCAGTCCAATTTTTAAATCTATCCTTCACTAACTGATCTAAATTATAACTTACTAACTGATCCATATCATTAGCATCGCAATCAGCAGCAAACTTATCGTGATCAAATCCTTTGTGCATTGATCCTTTGTGCCCATAGAGATTATCCTTAATGTCATAAGGGGGATCAAGATACATAAACGCACCTTTGTTTCCATCCATTAGATAATCATAGGAATAATTAGTTATACGCCATTTAGAAATAAGTTTAGAATACTCAGGAAGTTTTTGAATACCTCTAAGACTAAAATTAGCATTAGATGCCTGAGGAGAAAATGATGAACTTTCAGTAAGACCACTAAAAGAACACTTATTAATAATATAAAAATCAGAAGCACGATCAAGATTTGAGCGACCTTCTTCGTGCAATTTATCCTTACAATAAAGAAATAGATCCCTTGCCAATTCTGGTTTATTGTTTGCTAATTTTATTCCTTCAAGATTGTCTTTCATATCGACACCAAACATTTGAAGTTGCTGCCAGAAATTTACCAAAGGTTCATAAAGATCATTCACCCAAATATCCAAGTTTGGATACTTATTTGTAATGTGAATTGCAACACTTCCACCACCAAGAAATGGTTCCCGAAACTCATCATAGTTTCGTAAGTCCGGAAAATATGGGTCCATCTTGACGCAAGCACGGGACTTACCGCCAGGGTAGCGTAACGGAGTTTTAAGAGATTTCATAAGTCTTGGGGTGAAAATTACAATACTCATTAAACACAATCTTACACTCCTTATGAGTAAGATTACAATGCTCTGCTGCCTTTGGAAGGTTCCACTTAGCAGCAAAAAGCATTTCCATTGCTTCTCTTGTTTCAGGTCTCATAGGAACTCACATTCACACATAATCTCAGTGAGTGCTGCTAGGAGGTTAATTTCCTGGTCAGCCACGAACGCAATTTGATATTGATACTTAGCAATAATAAGAACGGCAGCAGGGATAGTTTGGGGAGAAAGACAAGTATAACAGGAGTCATAAATCCTGCGAAGAATGACAGAAGAATCGTTATCCAGGTTGGCGACCACCCACTTTCGGACTTCAGAAAAGTTCTTATCTTTGAGATGTTTGATGAGATCATTTACGGCAACATCAGAAAAAGATGCAAGAATACCAGAATCAATTTCACCACCAACAGAGTACCTTTGGCATTCGTTGAGAACTCTACGCCAATCTGGAAAGTGCTTATTAACTAATTCTACAATTACTTTGTCGTCATATTTAATATTCTCTTTAGCCAAGATTTCGCATACTCGCTTAAAGAATCGTGACGCGATTTTTGGTCGATCTTTATTTGTGATCGCAAATTCGACAACTGCACATCGGGAGTGGAGAGGTTCGATGATTTTGTTTTTGTAGTTACAGGTGAAGATGAACCTACAATTCCTACTAAATTCCTCAGTAAATGCCCGTAAGAGGAGTTGTACATCATTGGTTGTGTTATCTGCTTCGTCAATGATGATGACTTTGTGTTTAGCATCTGAAGAAAGTGAGACGGTCGAAGCGAAGTTCTTCGCATTGTTTCGGACAGTATCAAGGAATCTACCTTCGTCGGATCCGTTAATGACATAAAAATCTACCCCTAATTCATTACATAGTGCTTTTGCTACTGTAGTCTTACCACATCCGGCAGGACCACAAAGGAGCAAGTTTGGAATTTCACCTTTATTTAGAAAGTCGCTAAAAGTTTTCTTAATACCTTCTGGAAGGATACAATCCTCAATGGTTTGTGGTCTGTAAGATTCCACCCACAAAAAGTCATTTCGTTTGTTCATAATTTAAATAAGTTCAAAGGTAATAATAATCTGCGAATAATCTCAATCTCTATGGACTTTCACTTTATGAATAGAAAATGCCAGGTCTGGTATCGGGCGTGATTCTCCACGTTTTTCCATATAAAAAATTTGAATTTCTTCTTTCCCTTCTTCATTTATAGGAATATCACTTTCGTCTATTGATTGAAGTTGTTTGTTTATTCCTTCCCAACAATCATAGTTACCATTTCCCGGTGATTGTTTATCAAATACTGCTTGAATAGTTTCGGTCTGTTCTTGTGTTAATTTAAAAGTCATAATTAAATCCAGTAAGGTTTTCTTTCGGGGATGCGAAGATAATTATCTACAACCCAAGGTTTGCTGCTAATGTACATCTTGTAAGCAGTAAAAGTGTCAATGCTTGTGTCAAGTTTATATTCATCAGGCATTGCCCTCGTAAATTCTACCACATTTTTGTAGATAGAGATTTCTTTTCCACTTTTAGTAGCAAAGATATTCTCCGCTACTTCAAGTCCTTTCATACAAGCGTGGTCTTTTTCATAACGATGCCGATACTCATTACAAAGGGCAAATCCGTGCCGAATCAACCAGGCAAGGTTCTCGTGGGATTTTGCCGCCCATTGAGTACAGGGATGATTACGGAACGCACCCTTCTCTGTATTATATGGGGTGCCGTCCTTCTTGGGAATGGTTCCCCAATCATAATACCACTTGGAGAAGATTACAGAGACCATCTGACAGGTCTCCAGGGGCATTTTAACTACGTGTTTATCAGGAAGTGCCACGGCAGAAAGAACGGGACACTGATCATTCACGAAGATATTCATAATTAAAAGCAGAACTTTTTCAAATAATAAAGCACTTGTTCGGGTTTGTCTTCTAAAAAGTATGCTTCGGATTCATATACAGGATGAGAACCCGAAAGTTTTGTAGAACGAATTGCATCGTTCATCTTATAAGCATCTAAGGAAACATTTACACCCAGTGGTTTTTTCCTACAAGATTGTGCTACGTGAACTGCTTCGTGATAGACTGTCTCATTTACATAATAATCAACTGGACTTACACCATTTTTAATATTATTCAAACAAATTACAAAATTAGGAGATTGCACAATACCCATCAATTCTTTATTGCGACAGATGGGGGCATTTTCCTGTATATTATAATTTCTTTGCATAATAGCACTAACGATTTGCTGCCCAGTAGGAGTCAAATAGAGAAGAAATTGTATCATCGAAATTTAGAATCGGGTTCTAAGGCAACCCAGTAAGAAAGATTATATTTACTGTTGCTGAACTGGGACAGTAGTTTTTCCGACACAACAACATCATAGGCACCAGGAATAATCTTGATGTTCTCAACCTTGAAGTTGAAGGTGAACTCATTATCAGTCTCACCAACCACGATGGAGTATTCGTTAGAAGTATCATTCTTCTTATCACGAACGACAAGACGAATCACACCTGCTTCTCCAATTGCAGAAAGGTCGGGAAGTTGATATACTGCCGCTGCCTTTAGAAGTTTCTCCAGAGATGCGTGTTCCAGTTGAAAACAGACATCTTCAGAAGGAAGTTTGATTTCCTTCTCCGGGGGGGAGATGATTACATTTGGATCAGCAAAGAAATATTTAACCCTACGCTTACCTTCCCGAATCACAATATGTGAATCATTCGTAAAATCCAGTTCGGGATCTTGATGAAGACTTAGACCATTAAGAAATTGATTCAGGTCATAAATCGCAAAGTTACGGGGAAACTCTTCTGTAATTTCTGCTTCTGCAAGAATGTTTTTTGCAACAGAAATAGTGCGGAGTTTATTACCTTGCTTCACCAAAATAGAATTGTTGATTCCAGCAAAGTTTTTTAGAATAGTCAGAGAGTTATCAGAAAGTTTCATAATTTGATTTTCGAGTTTCATTGTGTAGACCAGAGAAGTGATAGAGAAGAATACAATAATGAATTGCTTTCAGAATATCCATTTTGGATTTTCCATTCTTCTTACCAAACCGAGAAAGGTATTTGATAGCATTAGAGCGAACAAAAGGTTCTGCATCTCCAATACTTTCAATCAAATCAAGTGTTTGAGTTTTTGATGTTTCAGAAGTATAATGAGATTTGTAAGTGCTAACAAGATATTCTTCAATTTCTTTTAGCGTCTTGTCTTCACTATATTTCCAAAAGTTATTTGAATTGTTGCCCATAGTAACAGGTGTTTTTGTAAGATTAAGCATTTGACTATGTTCATTCATAGTCAGTGTATATTCAACTGGGTTGTTTTTTTCGTCTTCTTGATCTTGCATAACATCGTAAAGTAAACTCCAAGAATTAACCATAATAAGGGGAAGGCACATTTTACCTTTCCCAATTATATCAGAATGGAGCAATATCGTCAAGTGCAGAATCTTTCTTTTCTTCCGGCATTTGGAAATCAGCATCCACTTTATCATACAGTTCCAGGAAACACTGTTTAGTCTCATCGTCAAAACGATTAGTGCAAACCTGAATTGCCTTTGCTTTATCATTGAAGATACTGTAGGCACGGATGATATGAACCAAACGACGGGTGCTGATGATTTCCTCAATACCACCATCATAGAAGGTCTTGCGAATGATATCTGCCCAGTCTACAAGACGCTTGCAAAAATCACGATCTTCCACACCCAAGTCCAGAGCAACGCCTTCCAGGATCCTCTGCTCGATAACAGGAGCAGGATAAGACTGCTCAAAGGTCACAGGGAAACGCTCCAGGAACGCTTCGTTGAGCACATTGGTGCCGATGAAGCGACCGTCATCAGAACCTTTACCTTTGGTGTTCGCAGTAGCAACTACATTAAATCCCGACTTTGGTTTTACAAACTTGCCAATCTTTTTCAAGAAGACACCTTTACCTTCAAGAATAGACTGAAGGCACAGAATCTTATTGGAAGCGAGGTCAATCTCATCCAGCAGGAGAATAGCACCACGTTCCAATGCTTCTACAACGGGACCATTATGCCATGCAGTTTCACCATTCACGAGACGAAAACCGCCAATCAAGTCATCCTCATCAGTTTCAATAGTGATATTCACACGAATCAATTCACGTTTCAATTGAGCACAAACCTGCTCCACACTGAGCGTTTTACCATTACCCGAAAGACCCGTAATGAACGTTGGGTAAAAGAGATTGGAAGTAATAATTTTTTTAATATCGTTAAAATTACCAAACTTGACGAAGGTATCATCTTTATCGGGAATAAGATTTTGTTCTACGGCAGGAAGAGCAGCAGGTGCTTGATAGGTACGCTCAATTTGCTCAACTTTCTCCTGAGTCACTTCAAGATTCCATTTACCACGAGAAACTTTAAATTCATCAAGTTTATTCGTTACAGTTTGATAGTTAGAACTATTCATTGCACACCAAGCTTTGATTTCGGCAGAATTAACTTCACTACCATAAAGTGCTTTAAGGGAAGAGATGATGTAATCAATACTCATTTTAGTGCGAGGCATAGTCAGGTGGTTTTGTTTAACTGAAGTAATTATAGCAGCAAAAAGGGGGTCGTGGACCCCCGTGTGTCAGTTTACCAACTGACCCTTCAATTTCTCAAAGTGTTCCCTACTCGCAATTTTACCTGCATATCCGGGATAAAACTTTTTCACAATTGCAGAAATACCCATAGCAGTAATTGCACTATCACAGATTACCCATACTTCTTTAGTGTCAGATTTGACTAGATGTTCAAGTGGAAATTTAGTTTTCATAAGTAAATGTTTTGTTTTTAACTTTAGTATCAAATTCACCGGTTCTACCGGGTTTCATTTTTCCAACTTCAACATTCTTACCTTTACCGGGCCAAGATGTTTTTGAAGTCCCCTTTAGTGTAGCAGATCCTCCTGGTTTGCGTTGAATCAGAACGGAGTCCTGATCATCTTTCGATACCTCTGATTCTACATTCTTTTTGTGTTTAAGTCCAGCCTCTGTGCCCAGTTTCTCAACTGTCTTCTTAAAGGTTTTCTTGCCCATTTTTCCAGAAGAAACGACGTGAGATTTCTCTCCCACCTTTTTCTCTTCTGGGGTTCCTGGATTTTCAGTATATCTTCCAGAAACTTTAGTTGGACCAGGAAGACCTGCACCCCTAATTCTCCTTTCGGTTCTAGAAGATCGTGCTTTGTTTTCTGCTTTTGACTTATCCCCTCTTTGACCGGAGAGAATTGCCATACCACCTTTTTCAGACTTACTCATTACACGAGTAAGAGAAGTTTCTTGAATAGAATAGCATTCCATCATAAAATCCTGGAAAGTCTTCATCTTACAACTACTTTTTTAGTATTTATTCAGGCAACCAAAGAAACAAACTCCCCAAGAACCTTTTTATTCATTTTCTTACTCTTCAAACTTTTCACAAATGCAGTCTTAATTTGAGACTTGGTAGCATCTTCGGCAACTTCAAACTCAGCGTCATTTGCAAGAGCAGAAGATGAAAGTCCGAAGTAAGTATGATAACCAGAGTTCTTAATCGAGAAGGATTTTTCTTTCTTCCAATTATTCATAATTTTATCATAATCTTTAGAAACCCACCCAGTATAACGACGAACAAAAGAACCAGCATCACGAGATTCCAAAATCCTCATACCAATAAAATTAACGGTAGAGAAATTATCACGCAAATTACGAAGAAGAATATCAGTCAATTCAGAATATTCCGCATCCAGAGAATAAGTATTTCCGGTCTTACGGTCACGCAAAAATGCATTCCTCCCAAGACAATTAAGACCAATATAAGGTTCCTTATCATAAGGACGATTAAACTCTTTATGATACTTCAGAGAATGGGCTTCGCCATCAGTCAGAATTACACACTGGACTTTCTGTAGTTTATTATTTTTTTGGAAGGTAGGTAGAATTTGATGAAGAGCAACTAAAGTCTCATTTAGAGGAGTACCAGAAAGACCCCAACCAATTGGAACAGAATATTGGGAACAGTTATTAAAACTGCGAGCAATCCTGTAAACATTCAACATTTGGTCTTCCAGAGTTTTACCATTTGTCTTACTGGTAAGCATATTCATCAGAGAGAACTGTTCATGAATCTGAATCAGTCCGTCTTTCTTTTGATATAAAGGTTTTGGCATAATGGATTTATTGCCCCCATCATACTTAATGGGTGGATAATCATATGTAAAGGCATAAACCTCAAAAGGAATTGATACTTTCTTGCAGAACCAGATGAGATTGAATAGTTGCTTTACCGTATCTAACATCACACGGTTCATAGAACCAGACCAGTCCAGAATGAACACCAGACCATGATTCTTGCCGTCTGCAAGGGTTGTAACCTTACGGAACAGGTCTTCATTGTATTTGTATGTGTGCAGTTTAGTACAGTCCAGAACACCCGTGCGGGCAGTTGTAGCACGAGCATAACTATCTGCTGCCTTACGGCACTCAAACTCTTTTACCAGATAATTGACTTCTTTCTGTGCCGAACGCTTGAACTCACGGAACTCTTTATCTGCCTCACCAAATATTTGTTCGGGTTTATATTCGTTAAGGTCAAGATAAGATGCCCAAGATTCTTTACAACGATTATGAATCTCAATATTATTCACAATGATTTGATTGATATTCAGTTTAGGAATTTCTACATAAACATTCTCATAACCATCTTGGTTCACAAGATCTTTGAGTGCTTCTTCCAGATTATCAACGGTTTTAACTTCAGGTTCAGAAGTTTCACCACCTTGCTCACTTTCAACTTTTTGCACCTGTTCTTCAGATTTTTGTTCTCCAATTTCATCAGAACTTGATCCATCACCACCTTCCATTTCAGGTTGGTTGTTCTCACTTTCCTCTTGATCCATAAAATCGGAAGCAGAATTACTTCCAGAACCAGAAGATTGATTTTCGTGAGAATCTAAATTGATCTTAGTTTCTTCCTGTTGTTTATTCTTACAATACTTATAAAGAACTTCGGCAGCATCCAGTGCCTCAGCAAAAGTTTCAGCAGCACCGATTTGGTCAATAATTTCCTGCTCTTCTACGGTAAAATCGAGAGAAAGGAAATTACCAACCTTGAAGTAAAGATTAGCACGATCAGCAAGATTATAAGTAGAAATATCTTCATCACCCAACTGAAAGAAATCCTCATCACTCAGTTCTTTATACCCACCATAAAAAGTCTTAGCAAGTCCGGCATACTTACGCTTCATCAGTTTCTCAATACGAGCATCCTCTGTTATATTTACAAACTGAGGAGGGATTTTACGTTCATTGATCCAATCTTCATCAGGTGTAAAAAGTGCGTGACCAACTTCGTGCCCTACCAAAAGATCATAAATGGTATTGCTTGCCTTCTCCCACATCGGCAGAGTCAGCACACGAGTATGAACGTTAAAGCAGGCAGTCTCTACTTTCTTGTGCTCAACCACAAGGTCTTCGGTTGCAAGAAGCTTTGCGAGTTGGGACTTGATTTCGTGATTGACGGGCATTGGTTTCGTTTCTTATGACCCTATTATACAAAAAAAGGAGGTCTTGCGACCTCCCGATGGACAGTTTAGAAAGTGGATTCAACCGGATTTTTTAACTGAACCGCCTTGAACTGAACGTATTAAATTCTGCAAACCTAAGGATTTTTCATGATCCTCTTCAGAACCACCACGATCTCTTTTATCATAAGATCCATATTTTTGTTTTGGTTTTGACTTATAACCAACTGCACGATTATGTGATCTTACATCTGGGTTCCTATCGTCTTCACCAGGTTCATCATGTTCCCTTCTTTCCATAATACTCTCTCTCCAATCCTCACTCATATTCACCATAATTGCTTCTGCTGCTTGCTCAGTATCAGCATAACCTTCATCAAGAAGGTGTGAGAGAATGATGTCGTAGAGATCTTCCTTAACAAACTCTTTTCTTTTTGCTTCATTGTCTCTTTCTTTTGCTTTATCAGACATTCTACGAGACATAAAATATATCTTAGATGCCTGTGTATGCTTTTTCTCAGCTTCTGGATTGCCAGGCTCACCTCTTTCAGAAGCAGTGCGATGAAGTTTTGATGCCTGTTTCATCATTTTATCTGCTTTTTTTTGAGTAGGAGGCTGCCATCCATCTTCATCAAGTTCATAAACCTGACTATAAGCTTCTTGAAGGGCACGAAGTTCTTGTGAGTTCATCTTATAACTACTTTTCAATTATTTATAAAAAAAGGAGGTCTTGCGACCCCCTAGTAGACAGTTTAGAAAGTGGTCTCAAACTCCTTTAAGATGTGAAGCAGCCTTATATGCTGGATCACCTGCTTTAAAGTTTTGATATGCTTTTGTATTTCCTGCCTTATCAGCAGCAGTTACAGTCATTCTCGTATCTGAAGGTATATCAGTTGGTGCTGCAGATCCTGAAGGTTTGTAAGTTGCCTCAACAATACTCTCTCTCCAATCCTCACTCATATTCACCATAATTGCTTCTGCTGCTTGCTCAGTATCAGCATAACCTTCATCAAGAAGGTGTGAGAGAATGATGTCGTAGAGGTCTACTGCTTCCTCCATCGAAGGTCTCTTCATTACAGCACGAATTTTGTTTGCTCTTTTACCCTCTCCCTTTTTTTGTAATGAATTTGCTCTTGTCTCCATTCTCTTTTTTGGAGTCATTGCAAGACCAGAATCCAAACCATAAGAAGATTTACCAGTATTTGGATTGATGTGCCCCTCAATTCCTTTTACTTCATCAAGTTCATAAACCTGACTATATGCTTCTTGAAGGGCACGAAGTTCTTGTGAGTTCATCTTACAACTACTTTTCAATTATTTATAAAAAAAAACACTCTTTTCAGAGTGCTTATTCTTGAATGCCTTAAGTCGTGCCTTTGCCTGTCGGAGTGCCTGCGGTTTCAGTGTCCGTTTCTGCTCCTTCTTAGAATGATGATAGCGGTTTGGAACTTGCATCGGTCTTGTGCTTATGAATTTATTATATACGAGAATCCTCCCGCGTGGGAGAGTAGTGTGCCACTTTATTTATTGGCACTACGATTCTGTTTTATAAGAGAATCCACCTTTCTTTTCAAATCTAAGTGTTGATTCAAACTTTTCTTCTAACCCAGACTTATGAGAAATAACAAAGATATTAGTGTCTTTGATTACATAACGGATAATTTTAAGGAACTCATCAGCACCAAATCCATCAAGAGAAGAATCAAAAACCTCATCAAACAAAAGAATATTACAATTTACAGAGTTCTTGACTCTTGCTACTTCTCTCCAAGCAAAAATCAAGGCAAGATCTATACGAGCCTTCTCACCTTCACTAAAAGAACTATAAGAAAAGTTCTCGTGAATAGGAGATTTGATGCTCTCATTGAACTCAGAATCAAGATTGAAGTTAATATAAAAATCCATCATCTGCAAATAACGATTCACCTGTTGATTGATGAAGGGAAGATATTTTTTGATAATTTTGGTTTTTACGCCATCATCTTTAAGAAGAGAATATGCAAAATCATAATGAACAATCTCTTCTTTTTTGGTTCCCAGATCCTCAAAGATTTTTTGAAGATTGGTTTGAAACTCTTCTAACTTTTCGTGCTCAGTATTTTTGTTTTCAAGTTGTTCGGTAAGTGTTTGAATTTCACTTTCCAAATCCCTAACCTGTCGTTGGTTAGATGAAATTCTAGTATTGTTTTGAGAAATGTCATTGTTGAGTTTCGTAATCTCCTTAGATAAAGCAATAAATTGACGCTCCCTCTCTTCTTCATATTGTATGGTTTCTTCAAGGTCTTTATAACCCTGTTGAAGTTCCTTAGCACTATTTTGAGCGCCAGTAATTCTATTTAACCGAAACTCTTCCTCAATTGTTTGAGTGCAGGTAGGACAAACCGCATTTTCTGTGAAGAACTTGTGCTCTTTGGTAATGGTAGATATTTTCTGAGAGATTTTACCTTTCAGGTTTCCCAACTTTCTCAGTTTATCGGTAGCACCAACAACTTCTTCTTGTTCCTTAATATACCCAAAAATACTTTCTTCGGTGGTTGCATTCTGAAGCATATAAGCATCAACTTCACCGATCAAATTAGTAATTTTTTTCTTATTAGAATTGATATTATCATTTCCACGACTTTCCAACTGCTCAATAAAGTTCTTCTGCATTACAACCTTATCTTTGAGGGATTCTTTCTTAAGTTCTAAAGATTTAATCTGATCCTTTTGTTGACGAATCTTTTCCTTAATCAAATTATTCATTGAGGAGAAGATACGAATATCCAACAAGTCCTCAATCACCTCACGACGATGTGCCGTAGCAAGTTGCATAAAGGGAACAAAATTACTAGAACCCAAAATTACAATCTGCGTAAAAGATTTATAATTAACCTTTAGAATATTTTCTTCTAAGATTTTTTGATTCACACGATCATCTGCTTCCTTATGAAGTTGTTTTCCATTCACTTCAATATCAAAAACATTTGGTTTAATTCCGCGACGGACCAAATACTCACGACTATTCACAGAAAACTCAATCTCTACCAGACAATCTTTTTCGTTAGTACTATTGGGAAGTTGGGGTTTGTTAATTTTGCGAAATGGACGATTGAACAATACAAAAGTCAGGGCATCCAATACTGTAGATTTACCGGCACCATTTGTACCCACAATTAAGTTAGTTTGATTTTTTTGGAAGTCTATCTCAGTCCAGTTATTACCGGTAGAAAGAAAGTTCTTCCATTTAATTTTCTTAAAGATTATCATTTTTGGGTGGAATTACGATGTCTTCGGGTTTAATCACTGCATACTTATAATTATAGATCCTACAAGTCTTTATTGCAAGATCATCATCTACTTCTACAACATCCATTTCTCTCTCTTGCTGATCCTCCAACATCAAGGCATAACGAGTGGCATCATCCTCTTCCTCAAAGAGAAACAAGACTTTTTCCCCATATTTGTCTTGGACGGCAAATGCACCATCCCCTTTGTGATCTTTAAGTGTAAGAAGAAACATTATTCAACTTCGCAAGCTTCTTTGTAAAGATTTTGTAGGATTCCTTTAATGA
>Ga0209107_10001109_pt1 | contig 15038 bp, 14 predicted proteins | sample LakErihyJuly2011_2_FD_187460 | JGI IMG/M metagenome (GOLD analysis project Ga0209107, IMG submission 187460) | Freshwater microbial communities from dead zone in Lake Erie, Canada - CCB hypolimnion July 2011 (SPAdes) (version 2) | ecosystem: Environmental > Aquatic > Freshwater > Lentic >... | reverse complement strand
CTTTTATTATTCAATAAAATAAAAACTAATTTGTAAAATATTTAAATTTTATAAAAAAACTTTTTTATTCTGAAAATTAATGATTAAAATTATTTTTTTATTTATTTTAATTTGAGATTTTTTTTATATAAATTAAAAAATAATGACAGAAACTTTTGAAGTAGATTTTCAAGACGAAGAAGAAAAATAAAATTTTGTCAAATAAATAGAAGAACGAAACAAAGTATAAATAATTTCTAATAAATAATAAAAAAGAGTGTAAGGAAAATCTTTTCCTCCAATAATAAATAAATAAACGGTTGCCAATTGTAATTTGACACTTCCTTTGGTATACACAAAGATACTATAAATGGCCATCTAACTGTCGTAGGTGACAGCCAGATAGTTTTTTTCTAAGGAAATGTCTTAATAGTCAAAGACATTCAATAAAAAAAGTACATATACATAAAAAAAGAAAACCGTTTCAATAATGTGACAGCACTGCATGTAGTTTAAGAGAAAAAGGATTAGGGGAAAAAAATTATTCATTTTGCTGTTGGAGAATCCTCTAAAGATAATTCTAGCCCTTATGTAATCTTTTTTTTATAGTTTTAGATTGTCGTAACATCTTCCTGTCCCAATGCCAAGTGGTATGTCATTCCAGTACAAGAAAAGGGGATAATTAAACAAATCTAAATCAACACTGAACGAGCCATCTGCCTTGCTCTTATGCAGAATATATCTACCAACTAGTTGGTCTTCTACTATTGGTTATACAAAAAAGAGAAATTATTACTTTGTAACCCTATAAGAAACACCTAACTAACCTAGAACTTAAGGTTTTCATTGCACCCTATCAAACAATATAATTTCATATTAACTGGAAACAACCATTTGAAACTGTGGGACCTGCTCGTTAGGGAGAATGTAATATAATAAAACCCTTAGTAATTAATAAAACCCCAAATAGAGAAAGAAAATCTCTTCATTGATCACTGTTGGATTTATAACCTATCCCACCCTATCTTGGTAGTGCTGAGCTTGCACCAGAACAAGAATAGCAACTATATTTTCATTTTTTAGGATGATAGTTTTAAAAAACAATTTGAGATTGATGTGTCCAATCTCAATATCCAGGAGGTTAATATCTTCTAGGATATAAGGGAGGAGGAAGTGAAAACCGGAGGAGTAGAGGATGTCTACAATGTCCTCAACGCCATGAACGAGGACTACACTAAGGAAAAGTCTACCCCAAAAAAATCATAATTCGGCCCAAAGAATTTTTTATTCCAAAGTATTAGCGCTTCTAGGAAAGGTTTCGCGATGGGGGGGTCCGAAGGATGTATGTCAATATTTGAATTGGAGAAGAATTTTGCAGTAGTCCCCACTCAAAACTACTAAATGAAAGATTAATAGAATACCAAAATTGTCGATATCTCATGCTCAAGTAACGAGAGTGTCATTTCCATGACACAGATAAACGCGCAAGGAATCCTCAATTACTATATTCTTAATGCCTACCAGACGGACGGAGAAGCTTCCCCTATCATACCTTTCATGCCGGCTGGATTCCACACCAATAAAATCAACAGCATAACTGTTTCAGTAGCGAAATAAATTTTCGCAACTTGCTCATAGGACAACACAGTAAAGATCTGGAGCTATTACGAGTCAGATTAGTTTGAGAAGAGAGGAATTATGAGCCAGAGTTTCAAAAATGAGCCCCTATGCGTTGCCTTGCATCCATCTGGCTTCTTTTTAGCTGTTTGTTTTGCTGGTAGTTTCCAAGTCTACAACCTACTGACCTTCGACATGAAGCTTCTGTATGAGGAATCTACCAACTTCTCAAATGTTGTGCGATATTCTGTAGGTGGGGACTTATTGATCGTGAATTCGAGAAATCAAGTGTTTATCTACGAGGCCATTTTTTACAACCGAATCCACATTATGGAATGCATGGGTGGGTAGATCAAAGACCTGATTTTTGCTCATGATGATAACCATATCTTGGCATCGTGTATGACAGGCCATATTATTTGTTGGAATTTCAGAAAATAGAAAGGGGCGACTTCAAAATCGGTTGTTATGGCCTCTCATGTAGAGCATGAGATTTACAATGCCTTAGACTTCTGTTTATACCCAAATAATGATTAAAAGCTACCTAGAGTTTTATTGATCGGATCAACCAAAGATAAATATATGAGCATATATAAAGAGGATTAAGATGTAGAAATTACTACAACAAAGTGGGAATAAATTGCAGATTTTCCTGTTATTGATACTGAGATTACAGCTATCTGCATTTGTGATGCGTTGAAGTGTGTATTTTATGGTACTAATTAAGGAAATATCAGGGTCTCGGTTTGGCCAATCTTAGAAAACAATATGGAGCTGTAATGTGCTGATTAAAACAGCAATAAAGTTATGTTCAAAATTCCTGATTTCTTGGAGATTAAGGTACATAACTCAGCTATCACTTGTTTATAACTCACCTATGATAATCAATATCTCCTGACATCGGATATGAAAGGAGGTTTATTTTTACTGAAAATTAAGGATGCGTTCTATATGGGTGAGTAGTTAGACATCGTAAAACCTTTGACAGAGGAAAAAAGGAGTTCTAGACAGATTAGAAACGATATTTTTTTCACCTCCACTCACAAAATAACAAAACTTAATATTGTTCGTAACAAAATGTAATAAGATGTTTTTCAACTCCAAAGCGACAAAATTAAGCAGATGTAAGACATCGATAGAAAATTCAATTTTAAGGTGTAGGGAATCGAGAAAGATTTTGCCGTAAACCTCCAAGGAGACCAACGCACATAGGAGCAGTTCGTTAAAAAATCAGAGTAAGACTACGAGAAAATAAAAGCTTAATACGAACAAGAAATAAAAAATTCAGTCACTGAAAAAGAAAAACTCAACAAATAGCACCAAGATAAAATAAACTACGAGATTATGAGAAACCAAGAAGTGAGGGACAAGATGGAATAACACCGAGAAAGACATGCTGAAGAAGTAAAAAAATTGCACAAAAAACATGAAGATAGCATGAAGGTTTTAAAGTAGGACTACTACCATAGCTGCCGGGAGATCCAATTCAAGTATTCAAATGCCATAGAGTCATCCAAAAATTTTGGAAAGAGTTTTTTAGACTAGCTGCACACTACCGAGGAAAAATATGCGAAGGACATCGATGTCGAAATAAAAGGTTTGAAAGATAACATCCAGGTGATTAAGTAAGACAACCTAATTTCAGATAAAAAAAACGCAGAACTTACATCTAAATATGACAAACTGAAGAAAGAAGACGAGACCCTCCAGAAAGAGTTCGAAGAACAGTTTAAAAAACACAATTAGATACGTTACATGAATCTAAAGAACGATGAAGATATTTTGAAAATGCAACATTAATTATTGGAACGATTGTAAGTTATTGACTCAAAAGAGGAGACCTGTAAGTAAGCTAAGGATGAGGAGATCAACTTGGAGAATTTTAGATACATTTTAGAAGAGAAAATACAACTCCTATAAAAAGAGAAATCATAATTGATGGAGAAAATCAATTTTAAGGAGAAAAACCTTAAGTAAATGTTCCAAGAACTAAGTAATTTTTATAGCCAACCCCAAATACTACAATAAATTAACTTTTTTAGTTACCTCGACCCAAAAAAATGAAGTAGACTATCAAACTCTCTTACAGCTAAATGACGAAAATAGAATTCTTTCAGATTGTATATAAAATGCTGAAGAAAGGACAACTATGAACTTATAATAGCTAGTATTGTTTCAACAAGTAAGTTATTATAATAATTTTATTAGGAATTGGCATCTTTAGTTAATTCTAATGAAAATGTTACTTTTGTTGGGTAAAAACTATATGATCTGATAGATGATGAAAATGATCTTAAAATGGATCCTTAAGACCAAAAAAGCCAATAGATGCAAATAGTCGATAGCACGGAGGCAAGCTCCACAGGCGCAGAAAAACAAGAGGATGTAGGTGATGAGTTAATAAAATAAGGGAAATGGCTAACAAAAAAACTCTATCTGATAAAAGAGACATCAAAAAAGCTGAAAAGAATCCGCGACGACAACATCAATGCAATTCTGAACCAAAACACCAAACTAATAGAAGAGTGCAATTTGCTTCGTAACGAGAACGAGAGAAGGAAGAAGGAAATCAAGAAAGTTAATAAGCTGTTGGCAGAGGCCTGGAGGAAACGTGACAAACTCCGCAAGCAGCAGCATAATAATGCGGTACCATTTCCACATGACTCAGTGAACTCACTTATGGAAAAATACACTAAAAATACAAACAAACTTGCTGAATAGGAACAAAAGATACACAGTATGTAGGTAGTAATATGTACATAATGTTTTAGGATTCAATACAATTACTGGTTAATTAAAGTCAGAGTCATGAGTAAAGCTAATTAAATCCGATCACTTATAATTTTTCGGAAGAAACTAATCTGTTGAACAACAACACGTTGAAAGAAAACTATCCAACAGATATAGTTGAGGAAGATGAATAGGATGATAAAGAATTGGGTACAGATAATATCGTGCAAATGAATTCAATTTAAATTATAAAATGATATATTTTTATGTGGAAAAATCCCTAAGAGGATAAATTCTCAACCCCAAGCCCAACAAAAACAAAAATCCAACATATAAATCATTTACTTGGTTTATACTTTTAATTAACTAAATCTAAAACAATTCCTAAATTTTTATCTATTTTTTCTAAAAGATTGGAAACAGATTCTTCCTACATATGGCCATCCTATTCCATTAAGGACTTAGCTTTTCCAAGAGGAATCCAGGATATATCATCGTTATTAATTTTTGTTTAAATATCCGACTCCGTTCCATTATAATTCGATTCATCTGTCTCATGCAAATATATAATATAGAATAAATAGTTCCAACAATTATGCTCTTTCTCAGTATGCTTCTCGAATAAAATACCATTCTTCTCAAATAGCTGTCTTTCTTAATCACAAATATAACATTTATTTTTTCTATCCTCATCTTTTTTAAGTTATTGGGTTTGGGTTTGGAGTTGGGGTTGGGATTATAAATTTACACACTTCATCTATTTTGTTTCTTAGAGCTCCAAATGAATCATAAATAATAGAAAAGATAACACTCGTCCATACAATAATAATAAGCAAATAAAAGCTGATATCGAAAAAAAATCTATATATATATTAATCGTATATTAGTGGATCAGGTTAAGCAACTATATCACCAAACCCTCCTCCAGCTCTTAGACCCATATTTGATATGGCCAAAAAACAATTGAATCCATCAGTACAAACAGGAACAACTACATTTGATCCGACCAAAGTAGCATGTAAAGCTTCATTATAATAAGCCAACATACTCTAATAAGGAATTTAAAATATTTAAAAATTACATAAATAAAGAAAAAGTTAATTCCGAGTATGCAAGTCATCAAAAGCTGATTCGCATTTACAGTCACGGAGGCAACTGTTATCTAAAGAATCGAAGATTTCTGGACGATATCTAGCAGAAGGAAGGAATAGAACAACTTGTCTGCTTATTGGCCAATCACAGTAAGTAGAGCGAATGCTGATAAGTATAGGAAATAACTGTTGATACACAAGTATATGGAAACATATATGTATTTTTCGACATTTTCTTGATATAATAATTGCATGTATTGAGCGGCTTCCTTCATCTCTTGAGGCATGTCCATGAGATCGGAATTTAGGTTTTTTCGGGTTTTATTACTTTTATCTCTCAGATGAACTAAAAGTTTAAACTAGTTTAAAGCATTAAGCAAATCCAATTTCAGCTTAAGAACAGCCCACAATGCAAAAGAGAATACATTAATCACTGAAAGAAAGAATCCAAACGCATCCATGCCTTTTCCCAGAAGCGTAGGTGTAGTCGAATCGCACACGCATGGGAAGAGGTGAGGATCCTTGTCCAAACACTCTTCGCACTAGACTGTAAACTTATCAAAAAGCAGCAAAAAATTAATCATAAACGCGCAAAGTAAAGCAATTAGTCTCATATAGGTAAATAATTTATCCATATCAACTGGTATGTTATTCATTAAAAACTTATAATGTTTCATTTCATCAATAAAATCACTTCTGGAATTGATTAGACCCATTATCTTCTCATTGGCTGACTGTCTGTTAACTGTCTCAAGAAAGTTTTCCTTAGAGGATTCGGATAAATATTGAGAGAGTTCTGGTTTAGGGAAATACACGATCTGGATGAAATTTGAGGAGTTAATTATCTCGATTCGGAGAGTGTTAAGCTTAAAGTACAACATTGTCTTCTGCAAAAGCTCTTATTCTTCGACAATATGTGGGAATTCCAGCTCAAGCTCTTTTTTGCACTTTTTCAATCTTTCCTTGAAGGTGGGTGATTATATCTTCATGTTTTGGATTAGAATAAATATATATTAACCTTCCTCCTTAAGGTCATTGATCGCGGTATGGTACTTCTCCTCTACTTAATTGAGAGTCAGCACTCCCTGGTCGACGCTTTGCATGGATAAGAAGAAGTTTATAGTCTCTTCTGTTGAGAAGTTTTTTGTCTCCTGCATTGAGAATTATTTCGTCTACTTTTTTTATTTATTTATTGGGGACTGGTTTCTTGATCTAAGACAGTCAGGTTATGGCTCTTCTCCTTCTTCTAAATGTTCTAATTCTTCACCTGAAACTTGAGGGGATAATATGTTTGGAGATTCTTCTTCATCAGAGGTCAAGATTTTTAGAATATGTTCATATATTTTTTTTTTAGACTATTTTATAATGTATTTATAAATGAATTTCAATCTCTTGAGAAGTAATGTGGGGTTTAGATAGTTTATTATTCTTTGAATTATTGTGTCGTCTTGACTCCCTTCGAAGAGAGATATGATGAATAGATATATTTTTTTAGTAAATGGTGCCAGAGTCAAATGAGCTATGGTCAGGGAATGAATATCACTGGTTCCACAGTCCTTAATCATGTCGAACATTAGATCTTCAAGATTCTCTAAGATCTTGCTCTCTGACAACGTTACTTGATTGGCATGGCATGGCCCTTAAATTATCTCAATAAAAAAATCAATAATCTTTTCCCCAAGTACCACATTATGCTCGCCTAGATACTTGTAATAACTCGTGAAGATCTTCACCATAAACTTGACAATATTGCAGTTATTTTTAATAATATAGCCATTAATAGTCTGTTCTCGAAGAAAGTTCTGCATTTGATGGAAGTGGCCCTCGCTTACCATCTTGAATATCCATATGCCGTTTATGCAGGCGTTTATTTTCTTGGCAATTACTTATTTGAGTTCACCCTGAATTTTAACCGTGGTGCAGTCTTTGAGTCCATTCTCATATTCTATAAAATCATTAAAATTGTTCTGGATGTAGTCTTTGATTGACAATAAAAAGATGTTGTTCTTGTCCAGGTACATGTAGTCCATAACCGATTGTTGGATGTTGTCCCCTTCGTCCAGAAAATCGATTAATGTAATGATGTACTCCAATTTATCATTTTGATCGGTGTTCTCGTTGCTGATAACCTGACACAGGAAATTGGTAAACCCCATCTCGCAGAGATCGTTACGTATCCCTTTGCCTTGTACTTCGTTTGCCTTGAAGTTGGCGAGTTCTCTTAGAATGATGACAGCCTGCTTCCTGATCTCCTCGACTGTGTTGCTTGCGGTAAGAAGACTTATAATGTTTTAAATCACGCATTTGAACTCCTTCAGAGATTCCTTTCTCATGTTGACTAGTAAGCCGATAAGAGTATTGATTTCATTTAATTTCTCCTTCTCAATTATCTCCCTATCTATTATATCGATTCTGAAAGATTATAATTTGTCCCATATTAATTCAAGTCTCTCAATATTCACAGGTGGCAACATATACTCTTGACAGATCATCGTCTAATGTCCTTTCTTTAATTATATCAGATCTATCTTGATAGTTTTCTAAAGTGATTTGAATTTTAATTCTTTGTATTGGGACATGCCATCATCATCTTTCTCCCCTTTACCTTCATTATCATTTATTTTTTAATCCACAATATTAACAAACATATTTTGTTTTTTTGTGTTTTGTAGTTTATTTAATTAAGTCGCAATTTTTTTGCTTTTAATTTGATTTTAAACGTTTTCCCTTAAAATGCCAATTTTTTTTTTCTTCGAAAGTTATATAAGATTGTTCAGTTTTGTTTCAAAAAGCTCCATAAACTTAAAATCAAGTTGATTGAATGTATTATTCTCAAGGTATTTCTCCCGATACGCCTCACAAGCAGGAACCACTCCCGAATAGATGTATAAATCAGCTGCTTTATTAAAAGGAATATTTATCAGTTTTTCAGGGGTAGAATAACCCGTGAACTCATTAAAGATATTGCTCTTATCGTTCTCAAAAGAAATTGTATTGTTTTCAATACGATGGTAATTATCAATGTAATTTTAAAGACTGTGTAAAATTTCTTCTTTGTATAAGATCATAATGTAGTGAATTTCCTTCTCGTCCAGTTTCTTGCTCTTGATGTAGGTGTTGGTCAGGAACTGAAGCATTTCCAGTTTTAGGAAATAGAAATCGTCTAAGTTTTTAAGACTTTTTTTGATTAATTCGAGGGGAAAGAAGTTTTTCATCCCTGCTAACATTCTGTTGGAGTTCTTGTCCCTGGAGTTTAACTTTGTAAGGAGGTTTAGGAAATAGCACAGCAAGGTCATTTCATCGCTTACAGCAATTATCGTATGTTTGTCCTCCAATTTGTACTTCTCGATCTTTTAGTTCCAGCAAAAAGAAACGAGCTTTTAGAAGTAAATCTAAAGACTATGAACTTTATATAGCTAATCGAAAATCCAGATTTTGTTTTGAATTAGCTAGGCACTTTTAACCCTGAAGAAAGTTTAAAGTATCTAGATGTTATAGATACAATATTCATAATTTTTTTCCTTAAATTATCGTTTGAAACTCTCTGCCAACCTTGTTATGAACTACTCTTGGTCTTTTGCAAAATTGATTAAAAGTTGGTAATTGTCCTTGAATATGAGACCTAAAAATTATAAAATATATTTGTTCATGTCCTGGTATTTGGATTTGTATATAAGAAGGATTTTGTAAAGCTCCTGGAAATCAGGGCTTTCAGCAATTAAATTAGAGTTTTTTATATTCTTCATGCAAAAATAGATGAGGATTAAGAGGCATTTTTCAATGATCTCCTCCTTGAGCTCAGAATCTATGTACGCGCCTTAGTAGGAATTGATGTGAATTATAAGTTAGATCATCAAGGTGTGCATGTTCAGGTGCCGAAGGAGGTCCTATTGCTTCTGAATGTAGCGGATATCTATCATGAACTCATCCAAAACAATCCAGAAAAACTCGATTCCTGTCTTATTATGCGGTTTCATTGTAGATTTAAGTGTGTGCTTAAATTAAAGAACTTTCTCGAAGATTTTTATCTCATGAGAGTCCTTGTGTATAGTTATGTTACTCCCTCTTAGTAAACTGACTTGATCAGATGTTATGAAATGTATTGGATCTTTATCCGAACCATCTATGTTGCGGGGGGGTAAATAAGGGCTCTATAAGGGGGTGGCGAATGGGCTCGGCTCTTAGGGGGAATGGCTCTATTTCCTTATGTGTTCGAGGTCAGGGTACGTTGTATCTGCCAGGAATTGTGTTCTAATATTATGATTTTCTTTGATTTATTGATGTTTTTCTTCATTTTAAAGCATTTTTAGTTGATGAATGATTCTTTGATCATCATTGACTATACTCTTATATCTTTTGTTAATTTGATTGCTCTTACTTGTCACCTTTGAGGAGATGTTGTAGGCCGTCCTAGGATTCAGCTCATCGTTAATAAATTATTCCGTTTTAAGTTTCATTCTGTCGATGTCTTCTACGTATACCACGTAAAGGTTCTTGCAAACTTCAATTAATACCTCATAAAGGGAGTCTACCTTGTCTATAAAGAGTTATGATTGAGGGTCTAGGTTACTATTAATGTCTATGAATAGGACGTAGAGCTTGTGATAGGACTCTTGAATTTCGTAGCAATAGTTAGCATTCTCCTAATGTATGAAATATATGGAATTAAAGGAGGAAAGTATATTGGTTTTCATTTTAAATATCTTAAAAATTAACTTTACTATAACCTATGAGATATCATGTGACATGAAGGTCAGGAATTTTAGGTAGTAAAAGACGGTCTCTACATCCAGCACCGATAAACATGTGAGAAATTTCATGATATTTTCTTTCTTTTTGATCTGATTTTCGAATAACTTCTAATTGAAATCTTATATTGACATGTTCTTCGCTATTAGGATTTCCTCGATCTCATTTATAAAGATTTGATTGTTGCTTTCAATGGTAAAAAACTAATTTAAAACTTCATTTTGTTCAAATAACTCTATGAAGTCCAAGATCTCGAATATTTGGATGATCCATATCAAGGTTTTATGGATATCAAAATGGTTAAGCTCTGCATTTTTATGGAGATGGTAGAGGAACGTATAGGTCACCTTTAGAATGTCGTCAAGGATAACATGAATTGTTTCTACCTCTTTTTTATTGAAGAAATCTTTAACCATTAATTGTTAGAGCATTTTGATCAGGGAATGAATATAGCCATCCATGTTCTCTATATTAATGATCTCAAACGTTTTGAGGTCCAATAAAGACCCTATGATGAAGTCTTTCAAGTTCACAGATACAAGCTCTCTGCCTTCATACAGTAGACTCCGACAGTATTTAAACTCGAACAGCTCTTTTTGCTCCTAAATCTGCTTTTGTGTTTGGTTGGAGATCTTAAGGTTGAATTGTTTCTTCAAAGAGATAGGGTAAGTCCGTTCGAGGACATACCGGGAATCGTACCGAAGGTAACTCCGCTGAAATATATTAAGGATTAGGGCTCTTAATTATGGATTCAATTCTTTGTTGCTGAAAGAGTAGATGCAGGCCTGCATAGGGTATAAATTAGCGATATACTCTATGATTAAATTTGACTAGCTTTTGCAGACCTCCGAGGAAAGATGGAGAAGAGTCATCATGAACTCATGTTATTCTGGTTTATGTTGCAAGAGGACTTCGTCCAAGAAGACTGCGGAAGTCTCGGACAGGACCATCATTAATTTCTTTTGCTTAATATTGTAGTCAAATCTGCGGAATAGGTTATCTTAGTTGACCTCAAAGATCTCTTTGATGATGTTTTTTTGATGTGTTGTATCGAGTTCTTGCATATCCTTGCAGAATCCAAGGAGGAGTTTAAGTCCTTGGATGTTATGATTCTCAGGTTGGAAGGTCTTGGAGATGATTCCAACATCATTGATATAAGTGATATTGATCTTTGAGATTCTGAATAGATCCTCAAAGAGCTTATCGATTTTTAACTCGGGGGGGATCTCAGCGCTCAAAATTATGTTCTTTAAGAGGTAATACCAACATGAGGTATATTAAGAATTAATAATATTATTCCTGCAAATGAGTCTTACAAAGTCAATTATAAAAACTAATAACTGAAAGACAGGTGAGTCCTTTTTTGTCAGGATGTGGGCTTGGATCCCCTGTTTTTGAATCAGATAAAGTATGTGCATCAGAATATCGATTAGTCCTAGCTATCTTACATAGAGCTATTTGGTAAGGTTTGGTACCCCTTCCAGCATAAGGGCTTCTAATTTCCCATTAACATCATCGAAGTCGCATAGCCAGAAGCACATCTTAATTAATGTTAAATTTGTATTTTAGAGAATCATATAGTGATTTTGACAATATTTATCTTTGCTTTGGGTGGCGATTTCATATAAAATTAAGGGATTGCTGATGATCTGAACAAAGCTGTACAGCCTGCTCGTTATGGAGATGCAGTATGATATGTGATCCATGCTTACAGGCTCAAGAAAGAAGAAATCTAGGACATTATCCTTTTAATTAGGCTTGTTTTTTCCGACATCGAATGTGTAGTAGGTCTTTTTATCATAATTTTGTTTTTTAAAATTATTCTAGAAGTATTTTTGAGAGAGCCATTCATCAGTGCTCGGCTATATAAGAGTTTTTTGATCTACATTATCGGTCTTCACCTTTAAGGAGTTTATTTTTTGTGGTACAGCTTCGTCGCACTAAGCCCACTCCATCGAGAAGCAGCTTTTGGTGGTTAGCAAGATGTCGTCCTGCTAAATAGGTTATATTTTAATTTTCAAAGAATTGATGTATTTTTATATACAAGCATCCTCTCCACCAGAGCCAAGTGCGCTTAATTTAGCGACTGCCACTGATTTCCTTCTCCCGGGCTAGCCTGGCTGTGATCCCGCCTCAACTTTCTTATTAAGGTCTATGTTCCTGTTCTCAAGAAATTCATTGATCGAGGGTTACAGGGGTAGTAATTCTTACATAAACCCCTTATCTATATCCTTTAAACTGAAAAATTTTCCTGTGAGCCAATGGCGGAAGATCATATCTGGGTACTCATATCTTTCCCCTATCATATTTTTGTTCAAACCGGCGGTTATCACCTCGCCTAAAAGATCAGGATTATCAGGCAATATCTGAAAAATCGAGTTGAGGGACTCTTGCTTCGTTTAATTTTCCCTCTTCGTCAGGAAAAGATTGGGAAGAAACCCTGAGACATTGATAGATGACTCCATAGAGACTTTTTGGAGAATTGAGTTCCTAAGGATATGGCTGATACGCACCAGATCCCCCCAGTGTATATGGTTGTCGTCCTAACTATCCCCCTAACCTCCCGCTTTTTCAATCTCTTATGTGGCAGGATCATCCAATTCGATATTCCTGGTGACTTTGATGGCCTTAAAAGTAAGAATCTTGTTTTTAACATGACCAGCTTTATATATGTTGTATGCACCGTTGAACTCCATTATGCTAGGGAAGTTGATGCCAGAATTCTTCTTTGATAACACATGTTTTGGCATTTTTTGGGTATGGTCGAAATATATTGATCCCCCTTGTTTTTTGTTCAAAAAATAAAAACTATCTTCATAACTGATCTTATCACCATCCTTTTTGAATGTAAAGTAAGGGTCTATTTTAATAACAAAAATTATTCCTGAGTCCATGGACTTCGTTAGTTTTAGTTCGGACATGGTTGAGGTTTGGACCTTGTTTGTCTCATAACACTTAACGTAGCACTAGGAGTATACATGTTGCAGGAGAACGTCATCTCCTAGATGTATTATTTTGCCATTTTATTTCTCAATAATGGCTTTGTTCTTTATTTGCTCGTTTTCGACCCTTTTTCGGATTATTTCGAGTTTCTCGGAACTTAGTTATTTATCCTTGAGCGCTTTTCTGAGATTCTTACAAGCTTCGTATCTAAGAAGAGGCAAGATTTTGAATTCACATTCATTAAAATTATCGTAATATACTATTCCTAAAGCATCATTTTATGTTTGAATAAAATGGATGTCTTCTTCTAAAAGGGATCGAGCTGCCAAAAACGACGGAGACTATAAGAAGGACTTTGTTTGGAGTATTATTACATCCCCGTATTTGAGAAAATTCTTTTCTTCCATTTCTAAATATAAAATTTAATTTTCAAAAAAATTTTACGTATTATATTTTATTATATATTTAAATTCTATGGATTATGGACTAAAATCCTAGCACTATTTTTTACTTTACATACAAAATAAAAATCAATCAAATTTATATGGCGGGGAATTAATTATTTATACTGAATCATCTTGACTGCATATATTTGCACATGGACATAACTCATCTCCTTTATCGTCAATTAATAATTCGAATCTGTCAGCCGGGGCTTTTGATTCATTTTTATTGAATCTTAATTTGTGTGTAAATGGATCATATTCCATGTACACGGTGTCGTTCTCAGTGAATTGAAAGGATTTAAATGCGGTGTTGAATTCTGCCTTGAGGTGGGACCAAGAGTAACCTGAGTTTTAAAAAAAATATTTACCATTCGTTGAGATTAGGTAAGATCCATGGCCTAAGGTGGTGTAGTTGAAATTATATTTAAAATCTATTAGAAGTTGTTTGTGACAAATTCCAACACCCACCCAACCTTTAAATTTCGTCACTTTCATACCCCATACCGTTTTCTTGTATTTTTGTAACGTGGGTTCGGTTAGTACGAACCTCTGCCCAGATGATTCGTAACCAGTCTATTTCGCATTAATTTCATCTGTCACTACTATTCCTTGGCCTTTCATGCTTGGGCTGAATTTGAATTTCTGAAAACCTGATTATTTCAATGTCATTTCCTTAAAAATACTGTCAATTTGGACGGTTTTTTCTATGAACTGAGTATTTATTTCGTTTAAGATATTCTTGACTTTATTCTGTTTCTCTTACACTAGGTCTATGAAAGTCTGGGTCTGGATGTTATTAACAAAGTGCATTTCCTATTTATCATCGTACTGGACCTGTGAAATTACGTTCTTAAGGTCATTAATTAATTGCTGCTAATTATCGTATTTGCCTTGATATATTTTTTCTATGACTAAGGTGTTAGTTATATCTCCTTCTTGTAATTAATTTACTTGTGCTTTTAATTATTCGTAAAAAAACTGGACTTTGGCTAGACTTTAATTCAAGATTTCTTGGAATTTTTATTGATAGGTTTTTATTGTCTACAAACTGCTTTGTTAGCATTATTCTATAAGAAATAAGAAATCTGAATTTGATTGGAATTTTCCTTGTATTTTGTTCATGTCTTAGAGAAATAATTTTAAAGGGACTACCTGGTGTTTTATGTGAGATTCCTATTCACATTATGAACATATTAACCCTGAAAATTCACAATCTGGGTCCATACAAAGTTAATTCAAAAATTCACCTACATGAGGTTGACCTTTGTTACATTCTAAGTACAAAAGACGTTAGAAACCCAGTTAACAATAATTTGTAGACATTTTTTTTAATAAATCTGAAAAATAAAATTTTGAAATTATTTATTTATTAAATAAAAAAAAATAATTAAAATAAAATAATTAAATAGTCTTTTTATTTTTATTATATTATTATACAAATATTTTAAAAAAATAGAGAATTTTTTAAAATTTTATATTATAT
>Ga0209107_10001107_pt1 | contig 15047 bp, 11 predicted proteins | sample LakErihyJuly2011_2_FD_187460 | JGI IMG/M metagenome (GOLD analysis project Ga0209107, IMG submission 187460) | Freshwater microbial communities from dead zone in Lake Erie, Canada - CCB hypolimnion July 2011 (SPAdes) (version 2) | ecosystem: Environmental > Aquatic > Freshwater > Lentic >... | reverse complement strand
TTTTAAAAAATGAGAAATTCATATTAATTATTAGTTTTAAAATAATCTATAATTGTTTGTTATTAATAATTACTACATTTGAAATTGTGATTAGTAACTTGACTTCATATCAACTGAATATGCCAACCGAAATTAAGGTTGCATTTTCATTTACAACAATTTCTACATCAACGATTATTACCCCTGTGGGGTACATTTTTTACATATAATCCACTTTGTTTCCCTTTTCCTAAGAAGAAAAAATCACTATTTACCCTATTATAATACAACACAATGAAAATTTTAAAATTCGGCGGTACTTCGGTTGCCAATGCAAATAATATAAGATTAGTCCTTTCTATAGTTGAAAAAACTGCAGCGTCATCAACAAAACTAGTGGTTGTCGTTTCAGCTTTTAGTGGTGTTACCGACTTGTTGCTATTGGCAGCGTCAAAAGCAGCGTCAAAAGATGTTACATTCAATGATGTGGTATCACAAATTGAAAATAAACACAAAGAAGCAATTGAAGAATTAATAATTACGAGTCAACAAAAATCATTGTTAGAGGCTACTAATAAAGATATTAATCATCTAAAAACACTTTTAGATGGTTGCTTTTTATTGGGAGAATTATCCAATAGAACTTCCGATACTATAATGGGATTTGGCGAACTCTTATCTTCCCAAATCATTGCGAAAGCGTTGGAACAAAAAGTTCATAATTCTGGTTATAAAGACAGTCGCGAAATTATTAAAACCAACAATCATTTTGGAAAGGCAGTTGTGAATTTTGAACTATCAAGCCAATTGATAAAGGACTATTTCAATTCTAATGTATTCAGAGTTACTTTAGTTCCAGGATTTATTGCTTCTTCAACAGATGGTTATTCTACAACTTTGGGTCGCGGTGGTTCTGATTATACAGCTGCCATTTTAGCGGGAGCATTGAATGCTGAATTACTCGAAATTTGGACAGACGTTAGTGGAATGTTTACCGCAAATCCAAAAATAGTTAAACAAGCACATCCCATAGAAACAATTTCCTATCAAGAAGCTATGGAATTATCTCATTTTGGTGCAAAAGTTTTGTATCCACCGACAATTCAGCCTATATTGAAACTGAATATTCCAATTGTCATCAAAAATACATTTGAGCCTGAGGCGGCTGGAACTTATATTTCATCTGAAAGAAATGAAAATGAAAACCCAATAAAAGGAATTTCACATATTGACAATATCGCTTTGTTAACACTTGAAGGTCCAGGAATGATTGGAGTTTCAGGCTCTTCAAAACGATTATTTGAAGTATTATCCAATGAAAATATCAATGTTATTTTTATTACACAAGCCTCTTCGGAACACTCCATTTGCATTGGAATACTAAATGAAGATGCCAATAACGCTCAAATTGCTATTGATAAAGCATTTGAATTAGAAATTACTCAAAACAAAATTGATCCAAGTATTGTTGAAGAAAACCTTTGTATCATTGCTTTAGTTGGCGAAAATATGAAAAGCTACCAAGGGTTAAGTGGTAAAATGTTCAGCACTTTAGGAAAAAACAATGTGAACATTAGAGCAATTGCCCAAGGAGCTTCTGAACGAAATATTTCGGCGGTAATCAACAAACGTGATGTTAAAAAAGCATTGAATACCTTGCACGAATGTTTCTTTGAAGACAATGCCAAACAGTTGAATTTATTTGTCATGGGCGTTGGAAATGTAGGTGAAAAATTTATTGAACAAATTCACCAACAAAAAAAGTATTTAAAGGAAAATCTAAAAATAAATCTTCGCGTTATTGCTTTATCGAACTCACGAAAAATGCTGTTTGATGATGAAGGAATTGCACTGAAAGATTGGAAAACAAGTTTAGAAAATGGAGAAGTTGCAAATAAAGAAACGTTCATTTCTAATGTAATTGCACTCAATTTAAGAAACAGTATTTTTGTGGATGTAACAGCTAATGAAAGCATTTCTCAAACGTATGCGCATTATTTAAAACAAAATATTGCTGTGGTTACGTGCAACAAAATTGCGTGTTCTTCTGCTTATGAAAATTACAGTAATCTGAAACAATTATCAAGAAAATTCAATGCGCCATTTTTATTTGAAACCAATGTTGGTGCAGGTTTACCAATAATTGACACTTTGAAACATTTAATAGCATCGGGTGATAAAGTTCATAAAATTCAAGCGGTACTTTCTGGAAGTTTAAATTTTATTTTTAATAATTTTGACGAGAAAAACTCTTTTCATGATGTTGTAAAAGAAGCCGGAGTTCAAGGATTTACAGAGCCTGACCCAAAAATTGATTTAAGCGGTGTTGATGTTGCCAGAAAAATACTTATTTTGATTCGTGAAAGTGGTTATAAAATGGAAATCGAAGACATTGCTAACGAATCTTTTTTACCAGTTGAATGTTTAGAAACTATAAATAATGAGACGTTCTTTACTTCATTAATAAAAAACGCAGCTCATTTTGAAAACATATATAAAGAAGCGTTGGCAAAAGATTGTCGTTTGAAATATGTTGCCAAATTTGAAGATGGAAAAGCAAGTGTGGGATTACAATTTATACCCAAAGAAAGCCCATTTTACAATTTAGAAGGAAAAGATAATATTGTTCAATTTTATACCGACAGGTATGTTGACCAACCTTTATTAATTAAAGGTGCTGGTGCCGGTGCTGCGGTTACAGCATCAGGGATTTTTGCCGATGTAATTAGAATTGGAAATGTATAAATCAGTCGTTAAGTTATAAAGCACGGAAATTACCAACTTTTTTGTGACTTTGGACTTTAAGATTTTAGACTTTAAGACTCATAAAAATGAATGAAATAAAAATATTTTGCCCAGCTACAATTGCCAATATTTCCTGTGGATTTGATGTCTTAGGATTGTGTTTAGAAGCTATTGGCGATGAAATGATTATTAGAAAATCTGATGTAAAAGGCATTAAAATCATTAAAATCGTAGGTGCTGACTTGCCTTTGGAAACTTCTAAAAATGTTGCTGGAGTTGCTGCTTTGGCACTTTTAGAAGCAATTGATTATGAATTTGGCTTTGATATTGAAATCTATAAAAACATAAAAACCGGAAGTGGAATTGGAAGTTCGGCTGCAAGTGCGGCAGGAGCAGTTTTCGGAATAAATGAATTAATTGGAAAACCATTCACTCGAAAAGAATTGGTTGCTTTTGCAATGAAAGGCGAGGCAATTGCAAGTGGAAGCGAACACGCAGATAATGTTGCGCCCGCAATTTTGGGTGGAATAACATTGGTTCGCAGTTACACACCGTTGGATATTATCAAGATTGAAAGTCCATCAGAATTGTATGCAACAGTAATTCATCCACAAATTGAACTTAAAACTTCAGAGATGCGTGCCGTTTTACAACCAATGATTCCTTTAAAAAGTGCCATTGTACAATGGGGAAACTTGGGGGGATTAATTGCAGGATTTTATACGTCTGATTATGAGCTTATTGGACGTTCTCTTCACGATGAAATTGTAGAACCTTTGCGAGGGCCTTTTATACCAAAATTTGATATAATTAAAAAAGTTGCATTAGAAAACGGTGCTTTAGGATCTGGAATTTCTGGTTCAGGACCTTCAATATTTGCCTTGAGCAAAGGAATTGAAACCGCCAATAGAATTGCAAAAGCAATGAGTATTGTTTACGATGATATGGATTTACCTTATGAAATTCACGTTTCAAAAGTAAATTCTGAAGGAGTTAAAATAATTTAAAAGCAATTGGCTTATTGCAAATAGCTTTCTGAATATAGCTACATAAAATGAAATACTACAGTTTAAACAATAACGCACCAAAAGTTTCTTTTCAAGAAGCCTTAATTCAAGGATTAGCGCCTGATAGGGGATTATATTTTCCTGAATTCCTCACCCCTATTTCATCAAATTTTTTTGATAAAATCGAAACGTTTTCTAATGAAGAAATTGCTTTTCAAGCGATTCAACAATTTGTAGGTGATGAAATTCCTGAGGAAAATTTACGACAAATTATTACCGAAACTTTGTGTTTTGATTTTCCATTGGTTAAAGTTGAAAATAATATTTATTCGTTAGAGCTTTTTCACGGACCAACAATGGCTTTCAAAGATGTTGGTGCCCGATTTATGTCACGTTGTTTGGCGTATTTTAATTCAGATAAAAAAGGAGCTAAAAACACTGTAATTGTTGCTACTTCAGGAGATACTGGAGGGGCAGTTGCTAGTGGTTTTTTAGGTGTAGAAGGCGTTGATGTAGTTATTTTATACCCTTCGGGAAAAGTTAGTGACATACAAGAACGACAATTGACAACTCTCGGACAAAATATTACGGCACTTGAAGTTGACGGTGTTTTTGATGATTGTCAGGATATGGTTAAAAAAGCTTTTTTAGATGAAAGTCTGAACTATAAAAATTTAACATCCGCAAATTCCATCAATATTGCCCGTTGGTTGCCACAAATGTTTTATTTTTTCTTTGCCTACAAACAATTGAAATCAGAAAACAAACCTCTTGTTTTTTCTTGCCCGAGTGGAAATTTTGGAAATATCTGTGCAGGAATAATAGCAAAAAAATTAGGATTGCCAATTGAACATTTTGTAGCTTCTACCAATGTAAACGATACCGTTCCTCGCTTTTTAGAAGAAGGATTGTACGACCCAAAACCATCCAAAGCAACCATTTCCAATGCAATGGATGTAGGGAATCCAAGTAATTTTATTCGGATTCAAGAAATGTATAGAAACGATTTGACGGAATTTAAAAAAGACTTTTCTTCGTTTTCATTCACAGATGCAGAAACTGAAATTGCACTTCAAACAATCTATAAAAACTCTGGTTATATTGCCGAACCTCATGGCGCTATTGGATTTCTTGGATTGAAAAAGGAATTACAAAACTACCCAAATTCAATTGGAATTTTTCTAGAAACGGCACATCCTATTAAGTTTTCAGACGTGGTTGAACCTATTTTAAATGTAAAACTACCTATTCCAACCCAAATTGAAAGTGTGTTGAATAAGGAAAAGTTAAGCATTAAAATTAAAACATACGAAGATTTCAAAGCGTTTTTGAAGCGTTAAAAAGTTTATGTTTTGTTATTGCATTTATTTGGCAGTCGGACGCTTTGTCACTCCATAAAAAATGAATAAATTAGCCACACTAAATAAAAGCTAACAAAACAATGAAAAATACAGCCCTGACCCACATCCACGAAAGTTTGGGAGCAAAAATGCTTCCGTTTGCAGGTTACAATATGCCTATTTTATATGAAGGTGTCAATGCCGAACACGAAACGGTGCGAAATACTGTGGGTGTTTTTGATGTTTCTCACATGGGTGAATTTTTACTAACGGGAACAAATGCATTGGCTTTAATTCAAAAAGTTACCTCAAACGATGCAGCAACTTTAACAATTGGAAGAGCGCAATATTCGTGTTTGCCAAATAATAATGGTGGAATTGTAGATGATTTAATTGTCTATAAAATGAAGGAGGATGAATATTTATTGGTTGTAAATGCCTCGAATATTGACAAAGATTGGAATTGGATTTCATCGCACAATGATTTGGGTGTTGCTATGAAAAACCTTTCTGACGACTATTCTTTATTGGCAATTCAAGGTCCTAAAGCCGTTGAAGCAATGCAATCATTATCGTCAATCGATTTATCTGCAATTGCTTATTATCATTTTGAAGTAGCTGATTTTGCAGGTTTTGATAACGTAATTATTTCTGCAACTGGTTATACAGGTTCTGGTGGATTTGAGATTTATTGCAAAAACGACCGAGTAGAAACCATTTGGAACAAAGTTTTTGAGGCGGGCGCTCCTTTTGGAATTAAACCTATCGGGTTGGCAGCTCGTGATACATTGCGTTTGGAAATGGGATTCTGTTTGTATGGAAACGACATCAACGACACAACTTCTCCACTAGAAGCTGGATTGGGTTGGATTACAAAATTCACAAAAGAGTTTACCAATTCAGAAAATTTGCAGCAACAAAAAGAAGCAGGTGTATCTAAAAAATTAGTGGCTTTTGAAATGCTAGAACGTTCCGTTCCACGTCACGACTATGAAATTGTTGATGCCAATGGAACTGTAATTGGAATTGTAACTTCAGGAACGATGTCACCATCAATGAATGTTGGAATTGGAATGGGATATGTACCCACTTCATTTTCAGCGGTAGATAGCGCTATTTTCATTAGAATCAGAAAAAACGATGTGCCTGCTAAAGTGGTAAAACTGCCATTTTACAAGAAATAAAATAATTGAATTAGATTTAAATAATTAGAAATGGGAAGAGCTTTTGAATTCCGAAAAGGTAGAAAAATGAAACGCTGGTCAGCAATGGCCAAAGCATTTACAAGAATTGGTAAAGATATTGTCATGGCTGTTAAGGAAGGTGGACCAAATCCTGAAGCCAATTCAAGGTTAAGAGCCGTAATACAAAACTCTAAGGCAGTCAATATGCCGAAAGAAAATGTAGAACGTGCCATCAAAAAAGCAACAGATAAAGATACTGCCAACTATAAAGAAGTATTGTTTGAAGGTTATGCACCACACGGAATTGCGATTCTTGTAGAAACGGCTACTGATAATAACAACAGAACAGTTGCCAATGTTAGAAGTTATTTCAATAAATGCAATGGTACAATGGGAACGCAAGGTTCGGTTGAATTTATGTTTGACCACACGTGTAACTTCCGTATTCCAGCAAAAGGTATGGATCCTGAAGAATTAGAATTGGAATTAATCGATTTTGGAGCAGAAGAAGTTTTTGAAGACGAAGACGGAATTTTAATCTACGCTGCTTTTGGTAGTTTTGGAACCATCCAAAAGGAATTGGAAAACAGAAATCTAGAAATACTATCATCAGGTTTTGAGCGTATTCCTCAAATTACAAAAAAACTAACAGAAGCTGAAATGGTTGACGTTGAGAAATTAATCGAGAAAATTGAAGAAGATGATGACGTGATGAACGTTTATCATACGATGGAAGAGTAGAGATTGTAGATTTCAGATTTAAAAAGTGGAATATTAAATGATTAAAAGATTGAATAACAAAAAACTCCAGATAGCTCTGGAGTTTTTTGTTTTATAAAGGACTAAGTTTCTAATATCTAAGAAGTCTATTTAATAAACTCTATCTTCTGAGCTTCTTCGGCGTTAACGCTATCAAAGAAACCTTGTTCGTTCATCCAATTGTCACTGAATACTTTGCTCATATAGCGAGATCCGTGGTCTGGAAAAATAGCAATTACATTACTGTTTTTATCAAACTCCCCTTCGCTTGCATATTGTCTAATTGCTTGAAGAACTGCACCAGAGGTATATCCTACAAATAAACCTTCACTTCTTGCCAATTCTCTTGTAGCGTGTGCACTTTCTTCATCGGTTACTTTCATAAAGTAATCAATAGAATCAAAATCAGTAGCAGATGGAATTAAGTTTTTTCCCAAACCTTCAATGCGGTAGGGATATATTTCGTCGTTGTCAAATTCTTTGGTCTCGTGGTATTTTTTCAATACCGATCCAAAAGCATCAACACCTAAAATTCTAATATTTGGATTTTTCTCTTTCAAGTATTTTGCAATTCCAGAGATAGTTCCCCCAGTTCCACTACACGCTACTAAATGTGTTATTTGACCGTTTGTTTGTTCCCAAATTTCAGGACCTGTAGAGTTATAATGCGCATCAACGTTCAATTGGTTGAAATATTGATTGATATATACAGAACCCTTCGTTTCATCGTGCAAACGTTTGGCAACAGAATAATACGAACGCTCATCATCAGCAGAAACGTTAGCAGGGCAAACATAAACTTTAGCGCCCATACTTCTCAACATGTCAATTTTATCCAATGAAGACTTTGAACTAACAGCCAATATACAGTTGTAACCCTTTATGATGCTCACCATTGCCAAACTAAAACCGGTATTTCCAGAAGTAGTTTCTATAATGGTATCGCCTGGAGATAAAATTCCGTTTTTTTCCGCTTCTTCAATAATATATAATGCAATTCTATCTTTCGACGAATGTCCCGGATTGAAAGCTTCTACTTTTGCGTAAAAGTTTCCTTCTAAATCATCAGTTACTTTGTTGAGTTTAATTAATGGTGTATTTCCAATTAAATCAAGTACACTGTCGCAGGCATTTATTTTTTCTTTCATAAAAAGTTGTTCATTAAGATTCGAAAATTCAATCTATGATAACCTCAATACATGCAAATCTAACAATAATTTTCTAATTATTTTCCTATTTTTTCTAAATCTAATAAAAAAGTAAATTCCTTAGCCAATTCCTTCAATGCTTCAAACCTTCCAGAGGCTCCTCCATGACCTGCATCCATATTGGTATCCAGATAGATAACGTTAGAATCGGTTTTTAAAGCACGTAATTTAGCGACCCATTTTGCAGGTTCCCAATATTGAACTTGAGAATCATGCAAACCAGTTGAAATGTACATTGTTGGATATTTTTGTGCTTTTACATTGTCATAAGGCGAATACGATTTCATATAATTATAATATTTTTTAACATTAGGATTTCCCCATTCGTCATATTCTCCTGTTGTTAATGGAATGGAATCGTCAAGCATCGTTGTCATTACATCAACAAATGGCACTTGGGCAATGATTCCGTTGTATAATTCAGGGGCGATATTTGCAATTACCCCCATCAATAGTCCTCCTGCAGATCCTCCTTCGGCATATAAATGCTCTGGTGACGTATATTTCTCGGTAATTAAAAATTTGGAACAATCGATAAAATCAGTAAAAGTGTTTTTCTTTTTCAACAACTTTCCGTCTTCATACCATTGTCGCCCTAAATCTTCTCCCCCGCGAATGTGCGCAATTGCAAATATAAATCCGCGATCTAACAAACTCAATCGGGTTGATGAAAAGGTGGCATCCATTGAGTATCCATATGAACCATAAGCATATTGCAACAACGGATTGGAACCATCCTTCTTCAATTCTTTTCTATAAACCATCGAAATTGGCACTTTCGTTCCATCAGTTGCCGTGGCCCAAATTCGTTCTTCAATATAGTTGTTTTTATCAAATTTATTACCTAAAACCTCTTGTTCTTTCATTACTATCTTTTCCTTCGTCTTCATATTGAAATCAATAATCGACGACGGTGTTGCCATAGATTGATAGCCGTAACGTAAAATATCGGTATCAAAATCAACATTGGTAGAAGTATAGGCGGTGTAGGTTTCGCTTTCAAAAGGCAAATAATATTCTCCTTCCCCACTCCACGGCATAATTCGAATGGAATTCAAGCCGTTGAAACGCTCTGTAACTACTAAGAAATCTCTAAATATATCAATATCTTCGATTAACACATCTTCTCGGTGCGCAATTACATCAACCCAGTTTTCTTTGGCTGTAGCCAATTCTGGGGTTTTCATAAGCTTGAAATTAGTTGCCTCATCTTTATTAGTCAACACATAAAAATGTTCTCCAAAATGAGCAATATCATATTCTAAACCTCGAACTCTTTTCTGAAAAATAGTAAATTCTCCTTCTGGATTGTCTGCTAATAAGATTCGAAACTCTGTGGTCATAGTACTTGATGAACTAATGACAATGTATTTTTTTGATTTTTCTTTGGTAACCTCAACAGAATAGGTATCGTCTTTTTCAAAGTAAACTAAAATATCATTCGAAGTAGCAGTATTCAATTTATGCTTAAAAACTTTATCCGAACGCAATGTTTTTTCGTCTTGACGTGTATAAAACAAGGTCTGATTGTCATTTGCCCAAGTGCTATCTCCCGAAGTATTTTCTAATGTATCGGCAAATATTTCTCCCGTGATAAGGTTTTTAATTTGCACCTTATAAATGCGTCTTCCAACGGTATCGACTGCAAATGCTACAAATTGATTATTGGAACTTACGCTCAATCCACCCAATTGAAAATATTTATGTCCTTTTGCTAATTCATTGCAATTGAACATAATTTCTTCATTTGCCGAAAGGCTTCCTTTTTTTCGAGAATAAATTGGGTAATTGCTCCCCATTTCAAAACGAGTAATATAATAATAGCCGTTGTATAAATAGGGAACCGACTGATCATCTTCCTTGATTCTGGCTTTCATTTCTTCAAATAATTCTTTTTGGAATGCTTTGGTATGCGCCGTCATCTCTTGGTAATACTGATTTTCCTTATTCAAATAATCAATAACTTCTGGATTTTCTCTATCGTTTAGCCAAAAATAATTGTCGGTTCGCACATCATCAAACTTCTCTTGTGTTGTTGGAATTATCTTTGCCAATGGCGGTCTTTGTTGTTCTGACATTACTCTAATTTACATTATATTTTATAACCTACAAAAATAAGACAAACATTTAAGAAAGCATTATTAATAGTAATTTTCTTATTCACTTTTAATCAAGTATTTATGTAAATTTGTATCCAATATTATAAAAAACAGATACATGGACTTAATGGGAATGATGGGAAAATTGAAAGCTACCCAACAAAAAATAGAAGATACGAAAAAGAGATTGGACACGGTTTTGATAGACGAACAAAGCGCTGACGGACTATTGAAAGTGACGTTGACTGCCAACGGCTTAATAAAATCCGTGGTTATTGCCGATGCTTTATTGGAAGACAAAGACCAATTGGAAAACTACTTAATTGCAGTAATGAATAAGGGAATTGAAAAGGCAGCAAGCGTAAACCAAGCCGAATTAGACGCTGTTACCAGAGTCGACATGCCAATGATTCCAGGAATGGAAGATATGTTTAAGTAAATTTGGGGATTAATAAAGATGAAAATAAACTGAAATTAGAAATTAATATTTTAACGAAAGTCTATTAAATAAATAACCCGAAAACTCAGATTTACTTCGTGTGTTAGAAATTCCAAAGAGAAATTACTGAACATAAAATTTTTAAATAAAAATAGTTATTTATGATATAGTTCTTATTTATTAAGTTTACCTCTAAAAAACCAATCTTTCTATGGTTTCCAATACATAACTGTGCATGACTTCTCTGTAATCCAAGTGGGTGACGATTCGTAGTTTTCCGTGCCCCATAGAACTCATAGAAATCCCTTTTTGCTTTAGTTTCTCCATCAACACGTTTTCATCTACCGAAGGTTGTACTGAGAATATCAAGATGTTTGTTTCTACAGGTTCAACTATAGCAACCCAAGGTAATTTTTGAAGTACAATTCCCAATTCTTTTGCACGTCGGTGGTCTTCGGATAAGCGTTCGACATTGTTATCTAAAGCATACAATCCTGCTGCTGCTAAATAGCCCACTTGTCGCATTCCTCCACCAAGTATCTTTCTGATTCTTAATGCTCTGTGTATCGTTGCTTTATCAGATAGTAGAAGTGATCCTATTGGTGCACCCAACCCTTTTGACAAGCAAACAGAAATGGTATGAAATACTGTTCCATAGTCCTTTGGATTGTCATTGGTAGCTACCAAAGCATTCCAAATACGAGCACCATCCAAATGAAATTTCAAGTTATTGGCCTCGCAAACTTGACGTATTTTTTTAAATTCTTCAAAATCATAACAAGCTCCTCCTCCTTTATTAGTTGTATTTTCAACACATACCAAACTTGTTAGCGGACTGTGATAAAACTCAGGATTATTAATAGCTCCAGCAACTTGTTCAGCTGTAATCATTCCTCGATTTCCATCTAACAAACAACAAGAAACTCCACTGTTAAAGGAAGCTCCGCCACCTTCATAATTGTAAACGTGCGCCCATTTGTCAGCAATTAACTGTTCGCCTGGTTGTGTATGCAATTTGATTGCTGTTTGATTTGCCATTGTCCCTGAAGGGAAAAATAACGCAGCTTCCATTCCAAAAAATGCAGCCACTTTAGCTTCTAATTCAATGACTGTTGGATCTTGTTTGTAAACATCATCACCAACTTCAGCTTGAAACATAAAACGTAACATTTCCTGAGTAGGTTTTGTTACGGTATCGCTAACTAAATTAATTTCCATATAGATTTTATATTTGAGATAGAGATAAATTATGACTTGCCTCTTCGTAAAAATTTCTTATTTTTGTTTACAAAATTAATATAATTTATGACAACTACCGAACAAATTAAAGGTATTGTAGAGCGCCTTGGTGCGTTGAGGAGGTATCTTTGACGTTGATGCCAAATTAATTGAAATTACAAACGAAGAAGAAAAGACCTTAGCCCCCGATTTTTGGAACAATCCAAAGGATGCGGAACTGTACATTAAGATACTTCGTTCCAAGAAAAAATGGGTAGAAGATTACGATAAAGCTTACGAAATGGCTGAAGAATTGCAATTGGCTTATGAATTTTATAAAGAAGGAGAACTCACTTCCGATGAACTGGACGAACAATTTCGAGTTACGAATTCTTATATTGAAGCCATAGAATTCAAAAATATGCTTTCAGATGAAGGTGATTCTTTGAGTGCCGTACTTCAAATTACAGCCGGCGCTGGGGGTACAGAAAGTTGCGATTGGGCAGAAATGCTAATGCGCATGTACATGATGTGGGGCGAAAAATACGGATACAAAATCAAGGAATTAAACTTTCAAAAAGGCGAAGCTGCGGGAATAAAAACCGTAACACTTGAGTTTGAAGGCGATTATTCTTTTGGTTATTTAAAAGGGGAAAATGGCGTGCATCGATTGGTTCGTATTTCACCATTTGACAGCAATGCCAAGCGACATACTTCTTTTGCCTCAGTTTATGTATATCCGCTTGTTGATGATAGTATTGAAATAGATATTAATCCAGCTGACATTGAAATTACTACTTCGCGTTCTAGTGGCGCTGGTGGACAAAATGTAAATAAGGTGGAAACCAAAGTGCAATTAGTTCACAAACCTACAGGAATTCAGATACAATGTTCGGAAACTAGGTCGCAACAAGACAACAGACAAAGGGCAATGCAAATGTTACGCTCTCAATTGTACGAAATTGAATTAAAAAAGAAACAGGCACAACGAGCAGATATTGAAGCTGGAAAAATGAAAATCGAATGGGGTTCGCAAATTCGAAACTATGTCATGCAACCTTATAAATTAGTAAAAGATGTTCGTACAGGCTATGAAACCAGTGATGTTGATGGAGTAATGAATGGCGAAATAGATGCGTTTTTGAAAGCATTTTTGATGATGATGGGACAGAGGGAGGAAAAATAATTTTTTGGTTGACGGATGTTGGTTTTTGGTTTTGAATCTGTGAAAATCATTGTAATCTCTGTTTCTTTTTAGTTGTTGATTTAAACTTTAATTTAATTTCACTTGTAAATGTTAGCCAAAATGACGTATTTTGATATTAATACCAAACCCAAACTATAATAAATGACCTTCACACTAGAACAAATAAATGAAGTATTAAAAGGAGAAATCGTTGGTGCAACTTCGCATTCAATTTCAGCTCCCGAGCAATTAGAACGTGCAAGTACTTCCGAAATATCTTTTATTGGACATAAAAAATATGAGAAACTTTGGACAACTTCAAAAGCTTGCGTGGCGGTAGTAAACGAGGATATTTCTATAGAACCTGGCGAAAACAGGGCTTTCATTAAAGTGAAAAATGCTGATTTAGCCATGTCACAAGTATTGGAATTGTACGCACCTCCTACTCCATTATTTACTATAGACATTCATCCTACGGCAAGCGTAGATGCTTCGGCGATTATTGGAACTGGAACGAGAATTGGTGCTGGAAGTTATATAGGCCCCAAAGTAGTTCTTGGAGAAAATGTTACTATTTACCCAAATGTTACTATTCTTGACGAATGCACCGTTGGAAAAAACACAGTGATTTGGCCTAACGCAGTGGTTCGGGAACGTTGTCATTTAGGAACGGATTGTATAGTTCACCCCAATGCTACTATTGGAGCAGATGGTTTTGGATTCCGTCCTTGCCCTGAACGAGGCTTGGTTAAAATTCCACAAATTGGGAATGTAATCATTGGGAATTGGGTTGAAATTGGTGCTAACACATGCGTAGATCGAGGAAAATTCAGTTCAACCGTTTTAGGTGATGGTTGCAAAATTGATAATTTAGTGCAAATTGGCCACAATAGCGTCTTAGGTAAATTCTGTATTATGGCAGGGAACTCTGGATTAGCAGGTTCAGTAACTTTAGGAAATGGAGTAATCATTGGTGGAAGTGCTTCTATAAAAGACCATACAACTATTGGTGATGGGGCTATTGTTGGTGCTGGTTCTGGAGTTACAGGAGATATTGAAGCTGGAAAAATTATGTTGGGTTATCCTGCAGTTGAAGCACGAGATGCATTGAAACAATGGGCAATTTTGAAACGATTGGTTCGTGATTCAAGTAAATAATATATATATTTATAAAGCATAAAAAAACCATCTTAGTAAGATGGTTTTTTTATATGATAAATGTTTTATTATAAAAACAAACTCAAAATACTATACATTAACGCTGCTAATAATCCTGAAATTGGAATCGTTAACACCCAAGCCCAAATTAAGTTTACAGTAACCCCCCATCGAACAGCTGAAATTCGCTTAGTAATTCCAACTCCAATAATAGATCCTGTAATAGTGTGTGTTGTAGAAACTGGAATTTTAAAATGTTCTGTCATAAACAAGGTTAAAGCACCTGCTGATTCAGCAACAACGCCTTCAAAAGCAGTAACTTTCGTGATTTTAGAACCCATTGTTTTAACAATTTTCCATCCACCGCTAAGGGTTCCAAGCGCAATCACAGTATAACACGTTAGTGGAATCCATGCAGGAATTGAACCATCAATTTTAATACCGTCTTTTTCCGAAGGCAATATTACATTTAAGTCAAGCCAACCCGTTGACATATCTACATCTGGATTTGATTTTATATAAACAGCAACTGCAGCAGCTATAATACCCATTACTTTTTGAGAATCATTACCACCATGACCTAAACTAAATGCTGCAGAAGACAATAATTGCATCTTCTTTAAAATAGCTTCTGCTTTAGCTGTAGAAAAACTACTAAAAAATAAATTGAATATGGCTAAACTAAAAAAAACAATTCCAACTAATAGCCATTTAATATTGGCGGG
>Ga0209107_10001106_pt1 | contig 15054 bp, 8 predicted proteins | sample LakErihyJuly2011_2_FD_187460 | JGI IMG/M metagenome (GOLD analysis project Ga0209107, IMG submission 187460) | Freshwater microbial communities from dead zone in Lake Erie, Canada - CCB hypolimnion July 2011 (SPAdes) (version 2) | ecosystem: Environmental > Aquatic > Freshwater > Lentic >... | reverse complement strand
GGGTTTCTCAACATACATAAACTCGTTGATGGATTTCAAAACCGTCATGGTTTGCAATTGCTCCTTGTTCGACAACTTGTTTCGGAAATATCCCAACTCGTCCACCGTTTCTTGGGCATCGGCGTGGCTAAGCAGTTCCTCGTATGCGTCGGCGTTCTTTGAACGAGCGTTCTTGATCAGTTTTTGAATCGATCGGTCACACTGTTTCAACGCCTTCTTCACAATCTTATTGTTCGGTTTTGTACGCAGTTTTTCGACCAACACTTTTTTAAGTTCAATGATCTCGGCGTATTTGTCTCCGATGTCAACGACATCTGACATGGCGTCGGTCTCCACCTCCTTTCTCGCCCGTTTGCGTTTTGGAGAGGCCGATGCGGTACTGTCGATCAACGATTGACAAGAGGTGGTAAGCGGCAATCCAACGCTGGGATCGTACTTCTCTCTCATAAACGTCTTTTCATCATCCGTGCCATATTCGTCATTGATTTCTGGTTTGGGTTTTGACGCGTTTTTGCCACCGATGGTCAAGGTAATTTTGAAGTCTTTTTTGTTGTTACCATCCTGCTGCTCCTCCTCCTCTTCGTTTTCAAGATCTTCGATATCTACATCTTCGTTTTCATCCTCCTCCTCGTCGTCCATATCCTCGTAAAAACTCTCTTCATCCTCATCGTCGTACTCATAGGCGGATTCCTCGTCGGATTCAGTAGATGAATAAGACTTTCGTTTTTTGTTTTTCTTTTTTTTTTCCTTCTCCTTCTCCTTCCTCTTCTCTTTCTCTTTATCTTTCCTCTTCTTCTTTTCCTCCTTCTTCTTCTTCTTCTTCTCCTTCTCCTTCAAGTATCGAGATGGAAACAAACTTTGTAAAGTCTTGTGCAAATCCTCGATGTCAGATTTGTCTGATGATTCGGTTTCAGTAGTGTAAACAGTCTCATCGTCTTCACTGCTGCAAGTGAAATCTGAATCGGATTCAGAGTCCGAATCAGAATCCGGTTTGTTCTTTTTGTAACTTTGTGTTTTGCGTGGCATTTGATTGATTTATGATAAAGGGAACCCATGGTATTCAGACCTACGGTCTTACGCCTTTTGATCCCTCCTTATACTTTCGCATAGTTTACTCCTTCCAACGTTCCCTTTAAGGAGGGATCAAAAGACCGACGTACCTGTAGGTCTGAATACGTAGTTCCCTTTAAGGAGGGATCAAAAGACCGACGTACCTGTAGGTCTGAATACGTAGTTCCCTTTAAGGAGGGATCAAAAGGGAACGTAGTTCCCTTTAAGGAGGGATCAAAAGGGAACGTAGTTCCCTTTAAGGAGGGATCAAAAGGGAACCTTGGTTCCCTTTAAGGAGGGATCAAAAGGGAACGTAGTTCCCTTTATCATAAAACAAATATAAAAAACCCCACAGTAATATATAACCAACAAAAAAATGAGTTCCGCCAAAAGAATCATTGGAATCCAGTTTGGAATGTTGTCTCCTGAAGAGATTCGAAATTCAGCAGTTGTCGAAGTCGTTTCAAAGGACACATATATTAACAATAAAGAGGTTCCCGGCGGATTGTTCGACCCTCGAATGGGAGTTTTAGGTCCAGGCGTGATTTGTCCAACGGACGGCCAATCTTACATCAACACCCCTGGGTATTTTGGATGCATTGAGATGGCCCGCCCTGTTTTCTTCATTCAACACATCAAGGAGATCACCAAGATTTTAAAATGTGTTTGTTTCAAATGTAGTAAACTCTTGATCAACAAAGACCAATACGCTCAAGTGTACGACATGAACACGTACAATCGTTGGGATTTCGTTTACCCTTTGTGTCAAAAAGTCAAACGATGTGGCGAACTGACCGAAAGTGGATGTGGTTGCAAACAACCCGACAAGATCAAGTTGGAAGGCATGTCTACCATCATGGCCGTTTGGGAAAATCTTGTCAACGAAGAGAACAAGGGCGATGGAAAGACCAACTATACCATGAAGCTCACCGCAGAGATCGTTTTGAAGATATTTAAGCGGATCTCCGATGAAGATGTCGAGTTCATGGGATTTAGTGCAACCTGGTCGAGACCGGATTGGATGATCTGTCAGGTGTTGCCCGTCGCTCCACCTTCCGTGCGACCCTCTGTGAAAATGGACGCGAACCAAAGGAGCGAGGACGACTTGACCCATATTTACGGGCACATCATCAAAACAAACAACGATTTGAAGGATCGTATTCTTGCCAACGCGTCGCCGCACATCATCGACAATCTATCCATGGTCTTGCAGTACTTTGTTGCCATGATTGTCAATAACAAGGTCAAAGGTGCGGTACCGATGGCACAGCGAACCGGTCGTCCCTTGCAGTGCATTACTGGTCGTTTGAATTCGAAAAATGGTCGCATCCGTGGCAATTTGATGGGCAAACGCGTCGATTTCAGTGCCCGCTCTGTCATCACCGGCGATCCCAATCTGTCTGCACGTCAGCTCGGCGTCCCTCTGCGAGTTGCAATGTGTTTGACGAAACCGGTGACTGTCAATGATCGGAACCGCAAGTTTTTGTGCAAACTGATTGAAAACGGCCCGGAGGTCTATCCCGGTGCCAAGATCTTGGAAAAAAAAGACGGGTCCAACGTTTCCCTCCGCTATGTGGATCGCAAGTCGATTCGCTTGGAAAACGGCGATAAGGTGCATCGACACATGATGGATGGTGACGCTGTCCTCTTCAATCGTCAGCCGAGTTTGCACCGAATGAGTATGATGTGTCATATCGTGAAAGTCATGAAACGCGGCGACACATTTCGAATGAACGTCTGCGACACCAAGCCATACAATGCGGATTTCGACGGCGATGAAATGAATATGCACATGCCACAGAGCGAATTGGCCGAGATCGAATTGCGACATTTGGCGGCGATCCCCTATCAGATCATCAGTCCTTCGAGCAATGCACCCATCATCGGGATCTTTCAAGATTCCATGTTGGGGTCGTACCAGTTTACGCGACATGGGGTGGAGTTCACGCCCAGACAAGCGATGAACTTGCTGATGGGTTACACGGACATCGACATGAAACCGCTGCGAAACAAGAAGCGAATCACGAGTTTCGAGATCTTGTCGCAAATCACTCCGCCAATCTCGTTGAAATACAAGACCAAGCTGTTTGGCGACGACGAAGATGCAAGCGTTTCCAACAATGTTCTTGAAATCACCAACGGCCAATACATTCGCGGCCAAGCCGACAAGGGCGTGTTTGCCTCGGGAACCAAGGGCATTTTGAATCGAATCTGCAATGATTTTGGTAACATGGCTTGTTCGAACTACATCGACGATTTGCAACAGGTCATCACCGAGTACATGAAAACGAGTTCGTACAGTGTTGGCGTCAGTGATTTGGTATCGGATCGCAAAACCACCGAGAGCGTCTTGCAAGTGATTTCGCTCAAAATTCACGAGGTCTCTGAACTCACGGACAAGATCCATTTGGGGATTTTGGAAAACAACTCGGGGAAAACGAATGCTCAAGAGTTCGAAATCCAGGTTGGGAATATTTTGAACGATGCGACCAGTCAAACCGGCACCATCGGTGTGAAAAGTCTGGATTCGAGCAACCGATTCGTCCGAATTGTCAAGTCGGGATCCAAGGGCTCCATGTTGAATATCTCGCAAATGATTTCTTGTTTGGGTCAGCAGAGTGTCGATGGCAAGCGGGTTCCTTATGGGTTTGATAATCGCACATTGCCCCATTTTAAAAAGTTTGATGACTCACCGGAAGCAAGGGGTTTTGTGAAAAACTCGTACATTTCTGGATTGACCGCTCCTGAGTTGTTTTTTCATGCGATGGGTGGGCGAATGGGTTTGATTGACACTGCTGTAAAATCGGTGACTTGGGAGACTCCCATTGTGTTGATTGATGAAAACGGTAAACCAGTGTACACTGAGATTGGTCGTTGGATTGATGCGAAACTTGATGCGAAACCGGATGCTGTGCAACATTTTGATGAGAAAAACATGGAATTGTTGAATGTCAACAACATCTATGTTCCGACCACTTGTGAGAATGGAAAGGTGTCTTGGGAAGAGATTACTGCAGTCACTCGACATGATCCTGGCACCGTGCTCTATGAAATCAAAACGCTTGGTGGTCGCACCGTTACGGTTACTGAAAGTAAATCCTTGTTGATCTGGAATAAGGAGAAGAATGGATTCTATGAAATGCTTACGCCCGAGATCTGCGTTGGCGATTGTGTTCCTGTCACTGCCGAATTGTGTGAACCTCCAATTGTTTTGAATGGCGACTTCACTTACGAGAATGGTGTGATTGTCGGAACTGAATTGACTGAGTCTGATGCATCCATTCATTCGGAAGCATTCATTTCAAACAAGGATTACATATGTGGTATTCTTTCTGGTTATTTTTCAAACAACGGACTATTCTACGATGATCGAATTGAATGCGTTTCATCATCCAGTCGTTTACTTGAGGGCATTAGTATGTTATGTTCAAGAATCGGTGTGTTTTGCGAAGTCTCTGTGGATCGAATCAGCATTCGTGCTCAATGGGGCAAAACATTTGCAGAAAACATCCAGTTGATTGATGCCAAGAAACAAGAGAAACTCAGTGCAATCAAGTGGGGGAAGAAGCATTGCAACTTTTCGACTCATAACAATGTCGTTCTTGATCCGATTGTTGAGATTATACCCATGGGCGTTGAAAAACATCCCAAAATGTACGATCTCACGATTCCGACTACTTTGAACTTTGGATTGGCAAACGGTTTGCAAGTGAGAGACACGAGTCAGACAGGATATATTCAGCGTCGTTTGGTGAAGGGACTCGAAGACCTCAAAGTCGAATATGACGGAACCGTTCGCAACAACATGGGCAAAATTGTGCAATTCACTTACGGCGAAGACGGCGTCGAGACAACGCGTGTTGAAAATCAAAACATTGGTTTGGTCAATATGTCGATTGATGACATCTACATGTACTATGATTTGGTCGGAATGGCCGACGGCGAAAACAAGGATATGTTGAATATCTATACCAAGGAGACGATCAAACGGTTCAAGACCCAGCGAGAAAAGACCAAGTCGAAGTGTCGCGAACATATCGATCAACTGATCAAGTATCGCGATGAACTGGTTACCAATGTGTTCAAGTTCAAAAACGAAGACGCGGTCAAGGCCCCGGTTGCTTTCCAGTATATTATCCAAAACATTCAGGGTCAAATGCACTTGACCGACAACAATGCGGTGGATATCACGCCTCTTGAGTTTATCGAAATCGCGGAAGCCACGTTTTTGAAGCTGAAGAACATGTTCAAAGTCACTCGAATGTTTGAAATCCTCTATTTCTACAGTTTGTCTCCCAAAGAGGTCTTGATCAAAAAACGCTTCAATGCTCGTGCAGTGGCTCTTTTGATGGAGCACATCGTCTTGGCTTACAAAAAATCGATTGTTCATCCGGGTGAAATGGTTGGCGTCATTGCGGGACAGTCGATCGGCGAACCGACTACGCAGCTCACATTGAACTCGTTTGTATATGAGACTGAAATCTTGGTAAGAAACTCTGCTGGTGAAATCAAGTGTGTTCAAATCGGCGATTTTACCAAGATGGGCATTTCAACTTCTCGTAAATTGGACTACATGGAAGATAAAGACACCACTTACGCGGAGTTGTCAGAATACTACGAAGTACCAAGTGCAACTGAAGATGGTGAAACTGTTTGGCGAAGAATTGAGGCGGTTACGAAGCATCCTGTGATCAACGAAGATGGAACAAACACAATGCTCAAAGTGACAACGAAAGGTTGTAGAGAACTGATCGCGACCAAGGCAAAATCATTCTTGAAACTGGTTGATGGAAAAATTATCGGCATCGAAGGCAAGGATCTTGTGGTGGGTGACTTTTTACCCGTTTCGAAGAAGGCTCTTGAGTTCACTCCATTGGGTTCACAGGATTATGACTTTGGGTATGAGTTTGGTAAAAATGATGAAGAGACGTTACGCAAAATCGTGTTTTCAAACCGGAAATGTGTTATTGGGTTTTTGGACGCATATATTGGTAAACGTGGCGTATTTACAAACTGCTTTGTGGTTGAGATATCTGATTCGCACGCAGCTTTGACAACGATTCAATTGATGTTGAAAAATCTTGGTGTGATTTCCGAAATCAGCAACCAAGGAACGGTTTTGACAATTCGCGATAATGATCTTTACCAGTTATCCAGAGTGATTTCTCTACCTGTGTTGTTTGTACCAACTTATCAAAATGAGTCGATGATTCCAAACACGATTGACGGCGAAGTGATCATGGAACCAAGAAATGGTCGATGCCCGGATTTGGAGTTTGACAAGATCGTTTCCATCGAAGAGGTTCCAAATACCACTGAATATGCATACGATTTGACGGTTGAAGACACTCGCAATTTTGATTGCATGAACGGGTTGTGTGTAAGAGATACATTTCACTTAGCAGGTGTAGCTACCAAGTCGAATGTAACCCGCGGCGTGCCGCGAATCGAGGAGATCTTGCGTCTTACGAGGAACCCCGATAAACCATCTGCGACCATCTTTTTGAAACCCTCGGATCAACATGACAAGGAAAGGGCGGCGAACTATTGCAATATGATCCAACACACCCGGTTAGTAGACGTGGTGAAATCGGTGGAGATCTGCTTTGATCCGGATGACACCAATACCAAGATTATTGCCGACGAGGTGTTGATCCAAGAGTTTTACGAGTTTGAGAAAATGATTGAAGAATGCACTGTCGGCGGTTCAGACAATGATGCCCAACGATCCAAGTGGATCATCCGAATGGAGATCGACGCCGAGTCTTTGCTGGATAAAAACATCACCATGGACGACATCCACTTTGCCATCTCCACGAGTCACAAATCCGAGGTGTCGTGCGTGTTTTCCGACATGAACTCGAACAATCTGTTGTTTCGCATTCGATTGAACGCCTCGCTATTCAAGAAGAAGAAGGGCACCGTGGAGACCCTCGACCAATCCGACGAGATCTATCTGTTGAAGAACTTTCAAGACAACTTGCTGAACAACATCGTGTTGCGAGGTGTGAGCAATATCACGTATGTGAATCCGCGAATGCTGAAGGACATGGTGGTTAAGGGCGACAGCAAATACGAACGCAAAGACATGTGGATTTTGGACACGGTCGGCAGCAATCTGTTGGATATCTTCCCCCTCGATTTCATCGATTACACGCGGACTTATAGCAACGACATTCGCGAAATATACAACGTCCTGGGCATCGAGGCGGTAAGGCAAAACATCTTGAACGAGTTCAACGAGGTGATGGAAGCGAGTGATGCGTATGTCAATTACCACCATTTGAGTGTCTTGTGTGATCGAATGACCGTGAAGGCGGATTTGGTTCCAATGTTCCGATCGGGAATTATCAGCGACGACATCGGCCCGATTGCGAAGAGCACCTACGAGATGCATACGGAGATCTTTTTGGATGCAAGCAGACATGGCGACTTTGATCAGATGCGTGGTGTCTCTGCGAATGTGATGTGCGGGCAGATGGGCTTTTATGGAACGAATTCATTCAGTTTGTTGTTGGATATGAAGGCCATTACACAGTTGGAGGAGACGGAATTGCAACATGAGCCAGACATTGACTCGCAATTTACATCAGTTGAGGACAGCAATGCTATGAAGATCGATGTAGCAAACGGTGTTGAACATATACAATCAATGGATACTGGAACGAACAATGAAGAGTATAGATTGTTCTAAACTTTTATACATTTACTGTGTGTTGTAGACAATTAAAATTAATCATAAATAAAAATGTCAGAATATTGCGTTGTCATAACGCGTAAGCGTAAGCGATGTGATATAGAATGTTGTACAAAAAGTGCAATCTGCAAAACCGATAAATGTGTAGAATATGGTGGCGGTAAGCGATGTGATATAGAATGTTGTACAAAAAGTGCAATCTGCAAAACCGAGAAGTGTGTAGAATATGGTGGCGGTAAACGATGTGATATAAAAGGTTGTACAAAAAGTGCCGCAGGCAAAACCGATAAGTGCGTAGCACACGGTGGTGGTAAACGATGTATTGAACCCGATTGTACAAAAGGTGCCGCAGGCAAAACCGATAAATGTGTATCACATGGTGGTGGTAAACGATGTCCACATTGTATTGACTGGCCCGATAGTCAAGGTGGTTCATCTGCTTACGACGGATATTGTTCAAGATGTTTCAAAAGTATCTTTCCAAACGATGAACGTAGTAAAAAAGTGTACAGACACACCAAAGAAATAATGGTAAGAAATATCATAAACGAAAACTTTGCTGGATTTGTACACGACCGCCCACTTTATACTGGTAATTGTGATTGTACACATCGTCGTCGAATAGATCATCGTAAATTGATAAATAATACTATATTGGCAATTGAAACCGATGAGTTTGGACATCGCGGTTATGATAAAAAAGATGAAGAAATACGTTACGATGATGTCTATATGATTCACAGCGGCAAATGGATATTTATTCGGTTTAACCCCGATTCCAATGTGAGCAAAATAGATATTGAAGATAAACTTAATAAACTGGTAGAAACAATGGAAGAATGTATTTATCGAATTGAACAAGAAGAAAACACAGAACTGGTTGAAATAATAAAATTATATTGTTGAAGGCCGAAGCCATCCAGTCTCTGGTACAAACAATTCGGATGATATTTTTATATTTTAGATTTGTATCCAATATATGAAAGATTCAATCTCTACATCAGTTACTTTAAAAATATTTGAAAACATTGAATCTGCAACAATCGCACACATTTTCAAATCGAAACGAGTCAAACTCGATTTGTCTCTATTTAGAAATGTTGACAACTTTAATCCAGCCAGGTTACAAAAATCCGCAACCACTGCATATCCGATCGATAATAGACCCCGCGGTGAGAGTGATATCAACAGCGTAATATATCATCAAGACAAATTACAACACCATCAAGATATTACGCCGATCTGGTTGGTACAACAAAATGACAACTATACATTATTGGATGGAGCACACAGAATCGTCGCCAGTTTTATAGAAGACAAACATGAGATTGATGCATACGTCATCGGTATATAACTTGAACAAATATAAACATATATTAACAACAATACAAAATGAGTGTTTTTAATAAAATTTTAAAATCAGATCCAATCTATGTATCGCAGACAAAGTCAACCTTTATGCACATGATACACATTACATCCAAATCGAATCCAATAAAGGTCAAATTCGCCAAATATCAGTTGATGCAATACAAAGAGTGTTTCTACAAAGCCCAGCGGCTGTTTCACGTATTGTCTCGATTTATACAAAGAGTGAAGACAAACAGATTTACAGTATTTTCGATCGATCACGATTTGCGAATGGTGCCATTCGAGACAAACACTGCCATCCAACTTGCCGAGCATAAATGCATATACAAGTTCAATATCTACGACTTGATCAACCTGATATACGCATCGCTCACACAACAGTTCATGATGTTTGCCGATCCACGGTTTCCAAAAAACCCATATACGAATCTGGATCTCTCGATAAACAATCTTTATAACATCTACATCAAATGCATCGAGTGTAAAATCCGCGTCCCGGAAATCTTGCAACTGTTTTATATTTCCGACTTTAATGTCGATGTCTTGAAAGAGAGATACAAGAATGTCTTGATTGAGACATCGATCAACAACTATTTCTCCAAAGATCTGGTGGTCACGGATGAGGTGTTTCAATGCATTCGAGAGATGTGTGACCCGCACAATATCAACATCCACGTCGATTATCCCCAAAACGAGTTGTATCAAATCTTCCGCCCGTATCTGAAATGTTTTTTCAGATCCAAGTTATTAACCGGAGACAACGAGATCTTTCGATTATTGGATTGCTTCGATTTATATAACCCATTTTTTGGGAAGAAATACATGACCGACTTTGAGGTTCGGTTCGACAATCGGCATTTGGAGTTTCAAGAGTTGAAAAATGGGTTATTCAAGACAATGCGTAATGTTGCCGTTTATGCGAAGATATCTTCGTGTAAATATAAATACAGCGATCATTATTGCATCAGTTTACAACCGTTGGATAACGTGACGTATCTCGACTTTGGAGAGAGTTACGACGACGACGAGAACTATTCTTCAGACGAAGATTAAGGTTTCCTTAACCTTGGTTTCCTTAATGTTAAGCAAACCATATAAAAAATAATTTGTAATACAACATATTACAAATTATGCAAACAGAAACACCAATTGATTATTCCAAATTCGAGGTCATCTATCGAACCTCCTTCCCCATGTACCACATCTATAAATTCATCAACGTGATTCCATATCGTACAGGGAATGTGGTGTTTCACATCGGTGAAGACAAATACATGCTCGAGATTTCGGCGGAACAGCTCGAGAAACACGCAACCGATACCAAAGAGGAGTGTATATCCGCCGCGATCAATGGCACGACCGGGTTCTTAAAACACGTTTCTTATCTCTACAAACATGAAGGCAAGTTTGGCAAATACAACATAAAAACACAGACATTCGAACCATTCAACGAGAAAAACGATGAAGCGAAGGTGCACCTGTTTTATTACAACACCATCTCGATGGCAAACAAGGACGGTTATCGAATCTGTTGATCAAGAGACAATGTGTTGGTTTCAAACTTCTCAGTAAACTCTTCTCTAAATGCAGGGTCCATTTCTTCGAGATTGAATGTACGATCGATCAATTGCATCGAGGATGCCTCGACAAAGAAGAAATCATCCTGCACACCTTTTTTATAACCGAGAACCACCCACCGAGTGGACATGTTTTGTAACATGCCACTCGATGAAAACAAAACAATGGGGATTCCGTATGTTTGGGCAATTACCCAGAGATCGATGATAGTCATTGAATAGGATTCGCTTTTGATCAACTCTTCAAGTTCATCGTTGTAGAACTTGTCGCCGATTGAATGCTCGCGTTGCATCATTTTGATCACCTTTTTCTTGTTTATTTCAAAATATTGGAGATACGCTGTCCACAACATCTTTTTTACGGTGCGGATGCTGTACAATACATTGTTGAATTGATGCAAAATATAGATCATTGGAAAAAAACTGCATTTGAATTCAAGTATATTGACCCCTGTAAACATATGCCAGAAACGATTTTTTGGGTATGGGATAATCTGCAAAGATGTTTCTGAGGGGACCATGTCTTCGAAGTAGTCTTTTGATTTTAATAAAGACTCGAGCATGAGACATTCATCTACATCGACGTCGATTTCAACAACCTCTTGTCGTCTTCTGTTTTCTTGTCTTTTTCCAGCAATGATTTCTGCTGCCAACTTTTGGGGATAGAACTCAGAATATTCAATGGGAATGATTACTTGTTTGTCTTTTTGTACTAATGCTTGAGATGTCATATCCATGGATTCCAATACATGTTTGGATATTTTAGAATATACAATTGCTTTCTTTGAAACTTTTTGAATGAGCTTTACGATCTTTTCGATTTTTGCTTCGTGAGACAAATTGGCAATTTTGTCTTGATTCTCATTATTCTCTAACAACTTGGATACAACAGTCTTGAATATTTTGAAGAAATGGGTTTTATAGTACAAAGAATTTAGAGTGTCTTCTGCGTCTGAATCGCTATCTTCTTCTTCTTCCTCTTCTTCTTCTTCCTCTTCCTCATCGTCTGAAAATCCAATACAATCGTCGTCATCATCTTCTAAAAATAACTCATCATCGATTTCGAAATCATCTTCTAAATCCTTCTCCCTTTCTGGTTTCATACTCGGAGCGACACCCCTTGCAATACTATCGATATACATGGTTAAGGACTTGATATAATCAACCTTTTCCAAATCATACACTGTGATTTTACCATATTCATCAATCGTTGTCTTGAGACCGGCATTCCTGCCCTTTGCAATAAATTCATTCACTTTACTGGTTGCATTCGATTTATCAAACCCATGTTTGCTCACTAATTCCTCAATGGTTCTCTCGGTTCCGTGCTTCCGATAGAGATCACTCAAGAAAGTATTGAAGGTATCCATCGCCTCATAGTTATCAACCCGTTTAAAATGAAAATCATTCTCTCCAAACAAGGCATGAACATATTTTGAGCGTTGGTCTGGGATCCAGTATTCATAATTTATACGAATCTTCTTCGCATCTTTGAGAGATGTAAAAGTATAATTGCAATACTTTGTTAACAAGGGGTTTACTGCGGTTTTTATCATCATTTCGATATCCTCTCCTTCGCCTTCAACTGTGACAATCCCCGAATCGTCAAACGTGATAACAAGATCATAGACAAGATTATACATTACCAACCGTTTCTCTATTTTCGAGAGTTTCATAATTTTGTCTTTACTCAGTAGAGGAATTCGTTTTCCTTTTTTTGTACTTGTTACACTATACAATCGATACAAATTCTCTCTGTGAAACTCTGCGGTATGTTTGATGAAAGGAAACTGAGCGGTTGCGTGAATCTCTTTGAACATATTTCCTGCCCCCGATTTTGTATCGATTTCGACGTGAAAATATGGGATACTCGGTTTCGTAGAGGTTTCATAGTCGCGATTGTAATGTGTCCGATATAACTCATCGATGGTTAAGGAATCGGGGTCTACACCACTATCGACATCCTTGTTCAAATAGGGAAAATACACAGACGATGAGGATGAGTATGCAAGCACATCCTTTGCAAGACAAACATATATGTTATTGCAATCGATGTCGTTGCCAAGCAACTCGTGTTCAGTCAATCTGCATTTTGTCTCTTTTTTCAAATCATCGTGAAAGGGATTCGGAGAAAATAAAACATCATCGCATTCCATTCCAAGAGGCGTTTTAAGAGAGAGTTCACAATTGGTATCGAAACCAATATTCTCACACGTGTTTACATTGATACCATCCAAATCAAGATTCTTCATGAACTGTGCAAGACTCGGTTTATCAAGAGTTGGCATTGCAGGTGCTTTCCGTGTTTTATAACAAAACATATAGATATCGCCATATTTGCAATTGAGTTCTTTCAAGATCTTTTGTTTGACTTTGAATATTGAATCATCTGCGTGAATCATTGATCGAGAGACAATCGTGTTGTCACTATCGACTAAATCGATCTCCTCGTCGCTAAATATACTAAAATCTTCTTCGTTGTCTCCATTGAAAATGACTATTTTTTCAATCTTGTCTTGATTTAGTTGCCATACTTTAAAGGGGGTCATTTAATATATTATGAGACAATTGTAGAAGAACAAATGAACGGCAATTCTTGCGTGGTCATGTGCCATATCTTATCGGATTCAACCATCACTTGTATAGGCGTTGGCCACTCGGAATAAGGGACCGCCTTCGAGGTTGATCTCTCCAGCCCGATCAATGTACTTAATGCAGAGATGCGTCGTTCTAATGGATCCATTCTTGCAGGTAGTTTTCGAGACAATTGTTTAAATCGCCATTCGAACTGCAATGCGGCTTGCCAAGTCGGAAATCCAGTCACGTGACAAACCCGCTCCCATGTATTTCCCTTTTCAACCTGAATGCTCGTTGCTTTTGCCCCTCCTTTGATTTCTTTGTTGTGTTGTCTTAATCGATGATCTAGATCGACCGTTGCACCCACGTAGGTTTGCTGTCCCGAGGATGCAGATGAATAAAGCAAATAGACGAAAAAACTCATATTATAATAATAGTGAGCTATGATTTTTATATATCTTATCTAAATATATACAAATGTTAAAGAAGGCACTCTTGATCGGTATTAATTACTATGATACGCCCGGGGCTGAACTAAAAGGTTGCATCAATGATGTAGTGAACATGCGAAACATGTTGATCGATGCGTACGGATACGAACCTCAACACATTACTGTTCTGAGAGATGATGCGTTGAATGTAGTTGACAAACCGACTACATCAAACATTATGAAGCAACTCTCTACAATCATTTCGGAGAGTGCTTCTCTCGCCGAGATCTGGATACATTATAGTGGACACGGAAGCCAGATACGAGATACGAACGGCGACGAATCGGACCGAAAGGATGAAGTGATTGTTCCATCCGATTATGCACGAGCCGGGGTTATAAGCGATGATATGGTTTTCAAGGTAATAAAACAGAGCAAATGCCCAACCATGTTGTTGTTCGACAGCTGCAATAGTGGAACGGTTTGCGATCTAATGTGGAATTTCAATGTAATCGAGACAACGAAAGTGAGTGTAGCAAAAACAAATAACACATCAATCAGCAACCCAAATATCTACTGTTTCTCTGGATGCCGTGACGAACAGACGAGTGCGGATATTTACAATCTCGCGTCGCAGCAAGCCGGTGGGGCGATGACCATTGCTGTCATGGAATGTCTGCGAATGAATCGCCATATAGTAGATATAAAAACACTCTACATCGATGTAGTAGCATTCATGAAACGATCCGAACTGACGCAGATACCGCAGCTCAGTTCATCGAGTCAAGTGCCGACCTATAAAATCAATCGATTATTGGTGGCGAACAACACGTCGAGGAGGGTTGCTTTAATCACTATGGCATTGCGAAGTACGATGAAATGGTAAAGGGAACTACGTTCCCTTTTGATCCCTCCTTATACTCGCTACGCTTACTCCTTCCTTATACTCGCGTATAGGTTACGTCGCCTTATTCTCTCCTTTACAAGAGTATATAACTCTTGTAAAGATTTCAATTATAAGCATTTGTAGGAAACATTAACATTACAAGGCGTAAGACCGACGTACCTGTATGTCTGAATACGACGAGTTCCATTTAGTATGGGATCAAAAGGCGTAAGACCGTAGGTCTGAATACGACGAGTTCCCTTAATTTATAAATCAAACGCAGGATTGTCTCGAATGGTCATGCCACAATACTTTTGCGGTTCTTTCTTGTAATCTTTGGGAGAGTGGATTCCCGCGGCTTTCGCCTGTTCCAGCAAGAATTTGAAGTTCTCCCAGAATTCACTCTTATGACCGATCGATTTGGTCGCGATGTGGCTCAGTTCATGGATTGCAACAAATGTCAGC
>Ga0209107_10001105_pt1 | contig 15055 bp, 12 predicted proteins | sample LakErihyJuly2011_2_FD_187460 | JGI IMG/M metagenome (GOLD analysis project Ga0209107, IMG submission 187460) | Freshwater microbial communities from dead zone in Lake Erie, Canada - CCB hypolimnion July 2011 (SPAdes) (version 2) | ecosystem: Environmental > Aquatic > Freshwater > Lentic >... | reverse complement strand
ACAGCTCTTTTAGAAAATAAAACCCCAGAGTATTTTTCATAATCTCGAATAGTCCTTTCGGTACCAAACCCGTATTTACCTAAATCACCTTCATACCCCTCACCGTCAATTCCTAAAACTTGTCTATTTTTCTTATGTGACGATTCATTTTTTAAATACCAAGATTTGTCATCATCCCATTGTTTTGTTCTACCTTTTCTGGTGTATTCGTGCCAAATAATAACTTTGTGTGGGTGAAATAAATCATAACCATGTGTGTAAGACCTAACCGCTATTGAAATTTCTTCCCCATGAAAATAATATTCAGGATCGTGTTGTACCTCAACACTAAATTGACCAAGAGTGAAACAAAAATGTGCTGAATAAAATCTAGCTGTGATCGGTTCAGTCAAATCTTTCCACCCAGGTATTGTTTCCGGTAAAAAGAAAACCACCCCTTCAGGAATAAATCTATCAAAAACCATTCTCCAAGGCTCGTGTATTCGATTATCTGGATCGTTTTCAGGATCGAAAGAGGATACATACCCAGTTAATAAGGGTTTTTTATATCCCTTATCCTGTAAACCGTGTAACATATCTATTAATGTTTGGTCCCAGTCTTGATCAAATCTCATGTGTGAATCTATTTGTAGCGTGTATTCTTCACCACCATATAATTGTTGGACCTGATTACGAGCCCAACAAACCCCTTTAGATTCTTCATGTGGGATGTTTAATACCCTAAACCTTTCATCACTTTCATATTCAGACAAATCATCAAATTTATCGTCCGAATGGAATTGACGAGCAATACCAAATACTAAATTTTCTGGGTGTTTAGACTTCTCAATCGAGTCTTTAATTGTTGGAATTAGCTGAGGATCCCTGTATGAAGCTATTTGAATAAAAATTTTCATGTTTTTTATTTAAAAAATATAAAAAATTTTCCAATAATAAAGATAAATTTAATTATTATAATCTATCCCTAACATCTGAGTCCGGAACTCTTTGGTTCACCAACATTTGAACAAAACCGTCCCATATTGTTTGGTCTTCTTCGTTTAATGATTCGTATTCAATAAACCTTTGTTCTTCGGGTAAAAAATCATCACCATATTGTAATATGGATCTCTCACTATCCACATTTGAAATTTGAACTACTATCTGTTGTAATTTTTTCATATCATTATATTATTATATTTCCTCGGGAATCCACCACATTAGTAATCCCCTGACTTATGTTAGCGTTAATAGCTGACCCAGACCCAACCCTAAAACTTAGATTGGAGTATTTAACGGTTATTGGTAATGACGAATAAAAACAATCGGCAGAACTACCACCACTAGCTGTTGACATTGATCCACCCATTATAATTATATTATTGTTTCCATTTACATCACAAGCTCTTCCCGATGTACCAGAAATATGTGAAGCTGATTGTATATTTTTAACTATTAGAAACCCAGACGATGTTGATGATAAATATGAACCAACACCTCCAAGAGATTCAGATGTTAAGTTTAATATCTCAGTTGATGTTGTCACATTTGAAAAAATAAAAGTCCCATAACTCGTGTATGAATAACCTAATATATCAGAATAAAAATACCCACTCAACGTACGAAAACCTACTGACGCACTTGAATACCCCTTACAGTCATTTACTAATGAAGCTGATGAAGAGATTCCAAAGTTAGCACTACTAAATCCAATACATGATTGAGCTCTATTTGTGTTAGCTAGATATATCCCAGCTTGACCCAAACTATATCCGATTGAATTCATAAGAATCCCACCGAGTGTTGGGATTAACATACCAATCCCATATCCTAACCCGTTACTTCTACCAATACTATCATATACCTCGGATGTGGTGGAATCACAATGAATAGCTGTTTCATAATCGGATGTTACATTAACTGAATATAATTTTCCCCCATTAACAATACCTCTAGTATAACCATTAACAATAGCCCCATATATTGTACCAATATTATTTATTGAGGTTGTCTCATATGATTTAAAATACACCCCAACTGTTTTTATTATCGATGAGGTGTTACCAATTGACAAACATAAATCTTGGAAGTCATCTACGTATGTTGTACCACTTCGAACAATATTCCCGTTATATATTTTACAGTCAACCCTATTCCCATCATCAGTAAAACAATTTTCACCATTATTACCGACTAAATAATATGAATACCCATTCATGTTAATATCTACAAGGTCTTTTAGAATAATAGTCACTGGATTTGTTTCAGTATAATTTGAAAACATCTGTATTGTATCCCCAGCTACCGAATTATCAATAGCGTCTTGTAATGTCGAATAATAAGTATACAAACCAGTACTATCTGAAATACCAAATATACCATAACTCGATCCACCGGAAAATATTGGAATTAAACTTTCTAATGTTACCTTATAAGATGACCCCCCACTATATTGTGTGGTGTCCCCAGTATTAACTATATGGATCAATGAATCCTTATCGACGTAAGGTGCTAAAGATCTATCGGTCAGTCTCTGTTGTGCCATACAAATAAATATCTACCCCTCAAAAATATACTCAACACCATCCTCAAATAAAAAGAAAATTCCATCTTCGAACATTTTATTATCTATTGGACAAGTCAATAATTCAAATCTCTCACACCCATTTGAATCTATTATTTTTATTAAAAAAGAATCAACAACATCTAATGGTGGTGGTACATAAAAGGTATATGCCGGAGGTATTGTTTCACCACTAGACACTAAATAACAGTATGTGTTTGTTATATCACAAACTTGTATCTCATAAGGTGGTGAACCCGTTGTTCCGGAAATTATTACTTGATGTGCCATTTTAATTATGGTTAAATCTACCTTTTAAAGTATTATAGTTTTGTCTTATTTCGTCTAAACTTAAACATTTATTATATATTGAAGCTGTAGCTATTTTTCCGTTAAATCTAGTAGCAGCAGAACTAGATCCACGACCAACATCTGGTTCATTTGGTCCAGATGGTCTACCGTTCACAACACCTTGATTTGTTAACTGAGTTACTAAGTTATCATTAACATATATCGACAAAGTACTAGCTGTTAAACTAGGTTCCAATTGACATGTAGCCACCACATAATTAAATTCATTTGGGTAATTTGTGGTCGTGAATCCGTTAAATTGAATCCCAAACGGAGTTACACCATTTGTAAATCTAGCGTTTATACTATTACCAAATGGGAATAACCAAGTCCGACTAACTGACGCTCCACTACCGGGTAAAAATATTACACTACCTTGTGGTAAACTTCTAGTATGACTAAACCAACTAGCGTAAGTTATGTTTGGTGATAAGTTAACCATTGGGGTACCAAAACCAAAAGATGATAGATATCCCACCCCATTTAGAAAAAAATAACTAATATTGTTCATTGACTGAATTGTTACCCCACTTTGAATTGTTAGTCTTCTAAAGTTTGACCCGTTTTCACGTTTTACCAGTGAATAAGCTTCAGTACCTATATTATTGTACGATTTAGAATTTTGTACGTCTATATGAAACACCAAACCATCCGTAACTATATTTGGGAAAAAATGATAACTCATCTTAAATACTTCTTATTATAACTCTAACCTCCCAGGTACCGGAAATAACAGATACTCTAAGAGTAACGTTAATACCGTCAGAAATCATGTTAAATGTTATTGGTGTCGTAACACCTATACTAGTCGTTGTAGTTTCAGTAATGTTAACAGTTGTACCACTAAATATTGACATTATTTGTCCTGACCTAGCTCCAGTACTACTCTTAACAGTGTACTCAAACCAAGCTCCGGTATACGCACTCAATGGTAATGAGTAAACATTTGTGGTACCCACAGATGGTAAAACCCTAACCGTCGTATTTAATGACGGGGCAAGGTATGAACCCATTAGTATTGTATTATCTGAAAACACCTCGAATATTGGTATTCCAGAGATATCATTTACACTAAATAATGACCCTATTAGACTATCATTTACACTAAACAATTCTCCGTTTGATCCTTGAACACTAAAAATTGGTGGTGACGACGTGTTCCCGGAACCAATTAAGGTTAAAACATTTTGGGAACTACCTGACATTACGGAATTACCACTAACACTAAAATTCCCTGTAATATTTGTATTACCACTAACCGTACCACCACTTAGTGGTAAGTAATATCCTGTAACATTATCGGGTAAGTTTTGATATGTTACCGCACTAATTGTTGTTGAGGACAATGTTGTAATTGATGCTGAAAACGTATTTCCAGAGTTGTCATAAATATTAAATGTATTTATATTATCATATGTAAACCCAGTTACATAATGGTCTGTGTAACCCGTTAAAAATCCAGAAACATCAAAAGTCGCTCCTGAATTATTTGTAAAAGTACCAATACCCGTTGCTGGGTTATATGTTCCACCAGTAACTCTTAAATCACCACCTAAAATACTTAAATTTGCTTGATATGTGTTACCATCATTGACCAACGCTTCTAAAAAATACGTACCGTTGTCAAAGGTAAGACCAGTTAAATAATAGTCTGGAATACCAGTAAGATTACTTCCATCACCATATAAAGTTCCACCACTAATAGTTGTTGCAGATATTGTTGTTGCCGATAAACTATTTGTAAAATTGGTCGCACCACTTACAGTACCACCACTTAAAGGTAAGAAGTCACCGGTAGAAGTAGCACCTGTTACAACATACCCACTAGAATCTAAACCTAAATTAATTAAAGGTGTTCCAGCTCCAATTGTACCAATGTTTAATGTTCCTGTAATATTTGTATTACCACTAACTGTTAGTTTTTCTGAAGGTGTATTTGTCCCAATACCAATTCTATCACTAACAGAATCAGAACTTATTAAATAATCATCTAAACCACCTTTAACAGTAAATATAGTACTAGGTGATTTACTTTCATTTATTATAACTTCATTACCAGGTAGATTATTAACAACAGATAAAACTTTATTAGTATTTGATTGAAAATAAGAAGTACCCCCTGAAAAACCTAAATATAGTGGATTTGTAATGTCATAATTACCTAATTGTGTTTCACTTGGTGCCAAATATAAAAACGATCCTACGGTTGAAAATGTAGGGTCATTTACGATATACAAATAATTTGAGGTACCCACATCATGAGTTCTATTACCTGTAAACGTTAAATTAGTATTTGAGAAATTAGTGTCACCAGTGATAGAAACACCATTAACATTTAATGTTGTAGCTGTAACTCCCTGTGTGAATATTGTATCCCCACTTACTGTTCCCCCAGTAAAGGTACCACCACTACCACTTTGGAATATTGACCAGTCACTTATTGTTCCGTTCCATGGTGGTGAATTTAATTTGTAATATATTGACCCGTCACCAACACCGACAACCATTCCAGGTCGTCTTCTTTGATTGGTTATTGAGTTTAATTCGGTTATGGTATTAACATTTCGTAAACCGTCAATACCATATAACGGATCAATAACAGCGTAGGTATCATTGGTGTCAGTGGGGGAAATAAACCCAAGGACCTCAACCCCACCTGAAAAACTAAAATTTGACATAATATTTTTTAACTACATAACCAACAATTAACATTACCTGAGAAGTCATTAAAGGTTCTGTAAACATTGTAATTTATCTGGAATCCATTTCCATCTACTATAATTATCGTACCTATATTATTTATTGGTATGTTAAATCCTGAACAACCAATTGAACTATTTCTAAACGCTGTTGGTTGTGGTAATGATATTGGTATTAAGATATACCCATAATCTGGTGTAACACTACTCATAAATGTGACATAATCATCTGTTGGGTCATTTGTATACTCGAAAGTAAGAAGTGAAGAGTCCCCACTAGTTATTGACGTACCACTAAATTTACCAAAATAAATTCCTGGTAAATCCGGATTAGGTGTACTAGTTGGTGTTACCGTTGGAGTTGGTGTTGGGGTATTGGTTGGTGTGGAGGTGTTAGTTGGTGTTACCGTTGTAGTTGGTGTTGGGGTTGACTTACACACCTGATATGTTGGTGTTGGTGTTGGGGTTTTGGTTGGTGTAGGTGTATTACTTGGGTGTGGACAACCACAAGGATTTGCACACGTTTCAGTTGGCGTCGGTGTCACAGTTGGTGTATTCGTCGGTGTAGTTGTGTTAGTAGGTGTTGGGGTTGGTACTTTACACGGATCAAAAGTTGGTGTCGGGGTTGGAGTACCTGTTGGTGTGGGTGTTTGTGTTCTAGTTGGACTAACTGTTGGTGTAGGTGTTGGAGTTGACCTGGGTACGTTTAATATGTTTGGACAGTCCCCATACTCAACCAATATTGTATAGGTACCATACACCTCTCTGGGTGGTATCAATAAATCTGGGAAAAAAATAAATGGTAGGTTAACTTGACCCAAATTAATGACAACGTTATCATTATCTGGTTTAAACACAACGGTAGCTAATTCACCATCAAAATTTATACTATCTATGGTTATACTTTGGTTCATAATATATAACCATAAATACCCCCACTATTAGTAATTTTATCTAATAAAATTAATTTTGTAAGGACTCAACGATCTGATCTAAATTAAATATATTGTTATCAAACATTGGACATTCATGTGTTATACCATTAAAATCGTAATCAAATAAATAACTATCCGGTAATTTCACGGTGTTTGGTAAATTAGCCACAATATTTGTATGTAACCCATAACCAAATACCACAGGTGATGTCCCAACCCATAATACTGTTGATTTAAGACCAAGAGCGGCTGACGCGTGTTGTAGTGACGAATCGATCAATAACCTTTTCTCAGAAGCTAAAAGTATTGAGAACAACTCCATATTTGATAAAGATTCAAATACCGGTTCAACCCCGTTCAAGACATTATGTTCATGTCTACATATTTGAATTATGTGATATTTTTCTGAGAACATATCAACAATTTTTTGAGCGACCTCATATGGAATATCCCTAGTCCATGAATATGTTGTTGGTTGATCTTGTAATGGACCACCATTCGTCTGGATAACCATTACCGGTTTTTCTCTTAACCACTTACCTTGAGCTATTTGTAATTGTCTAACATTGAATTTAAGGACCGGTTGTTCATTGTCATATTTTAAGTTATGTAATTTACACCAGTTTAATAATAAATGTAATCTCTTATGAATGTGGTCGTCAGTGAAATATGGTTCATGTTTAAAGACCATAGTATCTTTACCCTTAATAAAGTCTTCGTAGAAATATGGGGTCATACCTAAACGATATACCCTGTCGACAAAATCCAGGTTTAAAAATATTTCTGGGTACGCACAGACAATTATTAACTCTCTATCTGGGTAATTATTTTTAATACATTGAGCGATCGCGGTAGCTAAAACATGTTTTCCCAAACCACCTTCAATGTGAAATAGACTATATTTATTTTCCATACTAAGTTATATAATTATTTTTATTTATTTGTAAATAATAAAGATTGCTCAACCTGATCCCAAACCATATCCGGTGTTATCATTGAATGACATTCATTTTCCCTACTTGTATTTAAGAATATTGGACAATGTGTTTTTATATTCATAAACATGTTAAAACACCCATTACATGTTTTATTTGTACCAACCCTAAAACAATCAAACTCATTTTGTTTTTTTGTAAAGTTTGAAATCATTACCACCGGTATGTCATACGCCCAGGCTAACCAAGCTAATCCAGATGACAATCCGATAAAAATTCTAGATCCCAAAATCTCATTCAATGAAACTGTGATATCGTCAAATCCATTGTAGTTTGTCACCCCACTTAAATTAAGTGTGTTTTCATACGACACATTCGATATTGAATAACCAGATGTGGTTAGTTTATTTACAATTTGTTGCCACCCACCTTCGTAATCCCATCTAGCGATTTTTTTTAATGATTCTGGAGCTATTGAAATTTTATAATTGTTTTTGTTAATTTCATATGGGATAACCGGACATTTCCCGGGTTTTGTATCCTGGGGTAACATCATTGTGTCCTTTGTCGCGTACATCATCCCGTTCAAAGTGTGTCTTAAATCATTTTTGTCGTACCCGACATCTAATAATTTATCTACCTCAATATAGTTAGGGTCATTAGCTTTTATAAATTCATACCTGTCAACATCCTTAGATTTAAATAAGTGAGGGAAGAACGTAGAGATATAAATCTTTTTTGGTTTGTGATATTCGATAAATGGATCGATAAATGATGAAAAACATATTGTATCTCCCAGACAAAATGAATCAAAATGAAGTAGTAACGTACGGTTAGTAAAGTCCACAATATCTGGGTTTAATTGTTTGTACTTTAATAACTCGTCTTCTTCGTAGTGTCGTTTAACCATGTTTAAGTTTCAATATTTTAGAATAATAATCAAACCAGTATCTTTCCTGCCACAAAGTCCCCTCCTCTAAAGTAACTAATGGTTTATTTTGCCACGGTTTTTTAACTATGAAATGTAAAATCTTAATATACTTTGGTAAACCTGTATTTATGAAGACTTGTTTTGAATAAGTTTTTAAATAATTATATTCGATCGGAATTGATTTAATGACATCATTAAAATAAAAATTTATAATGTCTTGATCAAAATGTTCAGTAATCCCATAAATTAACGTCAAATTAATTAGATCATTTGTTATTTTTTCTGACAAATATTTTTTATCAATAACCATAACCCCAGTGTTGTATTGGTCAATGTATAGTTCACGAACACAACCAAACGAATAATCATAGTCTATTAAGTGATCAATATTACCAAGAACAACAATATCCGAGTCTAAAAATATTATTTTATCGACATCACTAATTGTAAAAATTTCATATTTGGTGTAATCACCAAACCCGGTCTGGTCTGATTTTAATTCATTAATCTTACCGTACTTTGATTGATCATAATTTTTTAGTGAGATGTTATTGTGTATTTTTCTTGATGTGACTAAATCCTCAGAAGTTAAATCATTACTAATTATCACAAACGGTATATCCTCTTTAACAACCCTGGGGTTATTCTCCACCAATGATTTTAACATTACCTCAAAACCAATTAGATATTCTCTATTACAAACTGTTACAAACATATGTTAATAATAGACAGATTTAAAAAAATGTCATTAATAAAATAAAAAACCCTCATTTAAAGTGGGGTTTAAATTATCGTATTTTAATATTATAGTGGTGAAGAATCATTAGCGTACCAGTCGGTACCATCACTAATAAATGTTGTTTTTGTATATAGTATTGTTGGTAAATTTTGAGCTATACCACTCCCATTTATATTAGCTAAACCAGTACCAACTACAAAAGCTGAATTTGTATTCCCTATCCTAATTAGAATAATTTCTTTACCATTCTTAGCTGATGGTAAATAAATCGTCCCCCCAGGTGTTGATGTGTTATAGAATACTACGTTATCGGTGACTAACAATGATGGATCAGCAGCGGCGTCAACATTTGACGTATTATAACTTAATCCTTTAGTTAATGTGACATCACCCAGATAAACTGAACGGGATGTACTTCCGGTAACTGAATCTGTGTTTATCATAACTACCTTATCCGCGGTAACAACGTTATCGTTGCCACCAATAACCACTGATGTCACCCCACTTACGGTGTTTCCAGTACCAGCGGCCACAAATGAATTTTCAGTAAGTAAGGTATTGTTTCTTCCGGACCCCACAGACGAGTAATCACCAGAAACTGTATTATTACCACCCAAACTAGTAAATCCACTAATAGTTATTGTTGTTGGTCCATCTGGGTTTAAAAGGAGATCCCCGGTTCTACCAGAATATGTCCCACCAGTTATACAACAATCAGATGTGTTAAAACCACTAACATATATATTATACCCATTACTATTTTCTAATGTTAATTCACCAGTAGTATTGTCATATGTCGCTCCGGTAGTTACCGTATCTGTATTACTAAAACTATAAACACCCACAAACCCATTTGTATCAATCCCTAATGGGAATAAATTTGTGTTAGGTGTCGTAAACGTAACATTAGTTAAATCTTTAGGGTTAAATAAATTTAGATTACCAACATACAAAGTATTATCAGTGTCACCGATTATGTTTTCACCACCAATAATTGCTGAGTTATTAGCTGTTAATATTGAATTTTTTGATAAAACGTATGATGATTCACCAGAAACTACGTTATTGTACCCATATGTGAATGAGTTTGACCCGATCACAGTATTATATAATCCACCACCAATTGTTGACCCGACACCCATTGAGGTGTTAAATCTACCACCATTGATTGATGTATATTCTAAAGTTGATGTGTTATTAAGACCCCCGTTAATTACCGAACCGTCCCCAGATACATTATTGTTTGATCCACCACCAATTACTGATTGTGTTGATCCGTTATTGTTGTTAACACCACCAACGATAACTGAGTAAGTCCCAGTTAAATTATTGGTTAATCCACCACCAATAAATGAGTGTTCCCCAGATAAAACATTTTCCCGACCATTAAGAATCGTTGACATATCTCCGGAAACCCTGTTTTCATACCCATTTAAAATTGTGTTAAATTTTGATTGTGATAAATTTGATATACCACCAACTATTATTGATGATTCATCCTCCAGTAAGTTATTAGTCCCACCAACAATAATTGAGTTATCTGAATTAATTGTATTATTAGTCCCACCACCAATTACCGAATTATTTCCGGTTATTGTGTTTAATAGGCCATTAGATATTGTGGATGTTGATCCCGTTATGTAGTTTTGTACTCCACCAGCTAGAATTGATTGATCACCGAACAATGTATTTTGATTTCCACCACCAATTACTGAACAAAGTCCGGTTAATTGATTGTAGGACCCCCCACCAATTATTGACCCAGTTGAGTTAGAGTTTAAAATATTGAATCTACCACCACCAATAACACTATCGTCCGATTCGGATCGGTTATTTTGTCCACCAGAAATAAAAGAATATCCACCAGTAAGTAGATTACATCTGCCACCAACAATAATTGATGAATCACCACCAACCGTGTTATTCATACCACCAAGTACCGTTGAGTACAAAGCTCCAGCGGTATTTAAACCTTTACATCTCAACGTGGTTGTACTACCACCAATTGGATCCGTTATTATTATTTCTGACATTTATATCTATTTTATTTTTTTATTTTATGGGTTACATGGAGATATTAATGAGTTAGTCAAACCAACTTGCCAATATGTGTCACCACTACAAGTTAATGTTTTTGTAAAGTTTCCACCACAAACTGAAACATATTCGATTGAGTTGGGGTCAACAAAGTTTTTAGCTGTACCATCCCAAGATTGAATACCCAAAGCTGGTGCGACATTTGTTATTTTGTTTATAAATGTGAAAAACGATGTACCAGCGGCGTAACTATTCCCCCCACAAGTCGGTGAGTACGAAGCTGATGGATTTAACGGATCACCCGGAATAAGTGGACTCTGACCATTCGTTGGGTTAGTAGTACCTCCGGCAAATAGTATTCCGATAATTTTCCAAACTCCACCGAACTCAGCGAAAACTCCAGAACCAGAATCACCACCATAAGCTGGTAAAATACACAAATCATCACTACTATTAACCCTAACAACAGACATTTGATCTGTAAACGGTACAACTTGTCCAGCTCCTTGTAAACTATATCCACCTACATTTACGTTACACGTTAATAGATGTAATCTAAGTGAACAAGCACCTTGTTTTGGTCCAGTGGTTCTACCAGCTGATATTATTTCAGTATTTGTAAAAGGTATGTTTGACGGAAAGGTTCCCCCACCAATCATACTGTTTAATTCCGGTAATGTTGCAAACGGTGGGGGTACTGTAATTTGTGGTAACCCAACCTGTTTCCAAGATTCATTTATGTCAATTATTGGTTGACCAGCTGCGTCAGTTTGACTTAAAGAGATCACCGCCCCATCAACAGTGTTTGTACCATTTATTGCGGTTACCAACGGTTGGTATCTAAGTGTCCTACCAATTTTATAAGCTGGTATGAATGGACCAGAATCACAGGTTGCCGGATTTTGTATTTCATTCGTAGGAAATGATTCGTTAAATATGGCCGGACTACCTAAATTCCTTTCACCGGTGAAAAACGCGTCATTAGATGATGAAATAGCTACGTGATTATTTGTGATACCAACTAAAGCTTGAGTATCAATATCAACTGCCACAAATCCTAATGTCCCAGCGTTTACAGCTGTTGTCGGGAATATCCCAACACCACCTTTAATAGGTCTAGTGTAATTTCTGTTAGCTGGGGGTGTTAACGGATTGGTAAAACTAAAACATGTCCCAGCTGGTGGTTCAGATCCAGTTCCATAACAATAAGTACCAAAAGGTTCAATAACCGGAACTTCAACAACATCCGTTGGGTATTCAACACCTTCATGAAGTATTGCTCTAGGAAAAACCTCATCTTCTGATAATTCATCGATTGGTTTTTTCTTCGGTACTAAATACGAGAAAGATAACTCATCCGTTAATTTACCATTTTTAATTCTAAACCCAAAACCAACACTAACGTCTGACGGTGTTGAATTAAATATTTCGGTAACCCTTTCCTTTATTGAATGTAAATTCATATTTTTTATTTTTTCTTATCTTTTATTATCCTATTTTTTGTGCTGAAAATCTTACATAGTCAGTACCTCCAATAGTTGGTGTGTATGTCAAAGCTGTTGTATTTGTGATTCTGACACACAATTGATCTCCAGTTGTCAACTGAACACCCCATTGACCACCATTAATATCAGCGTATAACTGAATATTAGTTGGGTAATAAGTACTGGCTGCGTACACCTCACTTGTTGTGAAGTTCACAATACCAGCGTATATCATACCACTTGGTGATAGCCATCCGTTAACCGGATCTGGTCCTGTCATATGGGTAAAATACCCTATATTCCACCTACCTGTAGCTGGACATGTCCATATACCAGTTAATGGGTTAAAAGAGTTTGTGTAGTCATCATACACAACACTTGAACCGGTTAATTGTAAATCACCATTTATTAAAGTTGTGGTTATTGATGGAACCTGTGGTAATAATGTTGTCGGTAATCCTTCAGTTAAAATACCATCAACAACACAATTTAATCCAGGTGACAATGATTTAACAACAAATCCATTCACGTCAATACCTAATCCATATACTGCAGCATTAGCTGGTAAATCTCTAATATTTAATTTTGGGACATAAACCGAATTATTAACAGTAGCGTTAATGTTTGACCCACCTAAAGCCACTGAAAAGTTACCAGTAACCTTTGAGTTGACTGACACAGCGAATGAGTGACTACCGGTTACGGTATTACTACACCCACCCAAAACACCTGAAGCTGTACCTGTTGCTGTATTACCGAATCCACCACCAATCACTGAGAAACATCCCGATGAGGTATTTTTGAATCCACCACCAACTACCGATGAATAGTTTAATGATGTATTACACTGACCACCACCAACTACTGCCGAGTCAATACCTAACCCAATAAAGTTTTGGCACCCACCAACAATTGATGAAATTCGTGAAAGAACTGTGTTTTTCTCACCACCACCAACAATTGATAAATTTGATTTAACAAAATTAGATTGACCACCACCAATAACTGAATAACAGTTTGTTGAAGCGTCCACCACATTTGATCTACCACCACCAATAAAGTTACCCCAAGTCTGACTTGTTTGACTGGTAAAATTTGTGATTGTATTTTTACAACCACCACCGATGACGGATTCATTAGAACAAGATGTGTTCCCACATCCACCACCAATAATTGACCCAGTACTGTGAATTGTATTCCCACATCCACCACCGATTGTACCAAAGAAAGATGAACATCTAATTAAGTTAGATCTACCACCACCAATTGATGAATCGTCAGCGTCATTTAGTATTGTGTTTTGTAAACCACCAGCAATAATTGACTCACGAGCAAAAATAGTATTACAGGCACCACCACCAACGGTAGAACAACCCATAGCAACCCCACAAATTGTGTTTCTCCAACCACCACCAATTGTACTTAATTGTGATTGTATTCCATAAATTTTATTACACGCACCACCACCAACAAATGAACAAGCACTGTCTGTCGTATTACACTGACCACCAGAAACTGTGGAATTTATTTGATTAGCTTGGTTACATTGACCCCCAGCTACGGTACTAAATTGACCGTTAGTTGTGTTATTATTCCCACATCTTTGTGTTGATCCAGGTCCGGTACCTTGTATAATGATTGCCATTATTAATTTTTTTTAAGTTGTTTATTTACTTTTCTATAAATAGTTAATATCTTGATAAAATTTTTTATTGATTAATTTTTTTTTAAATGTTTGTGGTGGTAGTTGTTGTATACTCATTTATTGTGTAAGTTAGGTCGTTTGGTTCACAATAAATGGTGTCACAATTAGGACAATCCGGATCAAACATATCAAACGTATTCTTTAATAAATTAAAGTTGTGTTTAACCTCAGATGAATTTAATGGTTCCACATACATTCTAAATTGTGTTATACCCCCATCAAAAGTTCCCCCAAAATTTTGTTCTAATAATATGTTTGTTTTTAACTTTGAAAACGTGGTCCCACTTAAAATGTTATCTGGGAAACATTCAGGGTCTTGTATATAATCTGATGTTAGTCCGGTACACGATGAAAACGTTAGATTTTCGTGTAACCCTTGTGTCCCCCCACCCCAGGAGATGTTAAACGGAACACCGACTTGTTTTTCCTTGTCAGTGTGTAAAGCTCTAGGTATTATCTCCTCAAAGTCTTCAATAGTGAAGAATCTTTTACCGTTTACGTAAATCTTTAACCTACCCATCCTATACTTGGTATCGTCTAACCATTTCTTGTTTAGATTAACGAGTTCAACAGTTTGTGGTTCCTTTGTTCCATTTGTAATTGGTGGAGAAATTAATTTTACGGTATCATTAGCTAATGAATCTAAATATTTTATCTCACTAATATCACCAAGACCACCAAAATATTTTAAATCACA
>Ga0209107_10001104_pt1 | contig 15055 bp, 16 predicted proteins | sample LakErihyJuly2011_2_FD_187460 | JGI IMG/M metagenome (GOLD analysis project Ga0209107, IMG submission 187460) | Freshwater microbial communities from dead zone in Lake Erie, Canada - CCB hypolimnion July 2011 (SPAdes) (version 2) | ecosystem: Environmental > Aquatic > Freshwater > Lentic >... | reverse complement strand
TAATAATCTGTATCGATTATTTAGGACTAGTCAAAATAGCCTAAACTATTTATAAAGATTTTAATGAATGTTAAATTCAGAAAAGTGATTAATAATCACCTCTTCCACCACCGCGGTTATCTCCACCACGACTGTTTCCTCCACCATATCCACCACGTGAATCTCCACCACGACTATTGCTGTTAAAACTTCTTCTTTCACCTTCTGGTTTTGGCTCAGATTTGTTTACAACAATTGCACGCCCTTGAACAGTAGCACCGTTCAATTCGTCGATAGCTTTTTGAGCATCGTCGTCATTTGACATTTCAACAAATCCAAATCCTTTACTTCTTCCAGTAAATTTATCAGTAATAATTTTTACAGAATCAACTGTTCCATAAGCCTCGAAAGACTCTCTTAAATCTGCTTCCTCAATACTAAAAGGAAGGCTTCCAACGAAAATATTCATATATTCAAAATTTATAATAATTCATCAAATGTAGTCTAAATATATTCTAATATACTATGTATTACAATATTTATGATAAATTTAAAGAAAATCGCAAAATCTACTCCTTTTTAGACACGTAGATTATTGTGAATAAAAGTAATTTGAAACCCTTTTTATTATTTAATTACCTTTGCAAAAAACAATTCTTGATTTCAACAACCGACATATTCAGCATTTCCAATCAAAAACAGTTTGAAAAGATTGCGCTCAAAGTGTTTCGTTTTCAATATGAAAACAATTCAGTTTACAATGAATTTTGTACCCTTATGAATGTCAAAGTTCATGAAGTGAAATCATTGCAACAAATTCCGTTTCTTCCTATTCAGTTTTTCAAAAGTCATACGGTAATTTCAAATCAGAATCCAATTCAAGAAACCTTTACAAGTAGTGGAACCACTGGAATTATAAACAGTAAACATTGTGTTACCGACATTTCAATATATGAAGAAAGCTATCAAAAAGGGTTTGCACAATTCTATGGAAACATAGAAGATTATGTGATTTTAGCACTTCTTCCCTCCTATTTAGAGCGCGAAGGTTCTTCCTTAATATATATGGTTAAAGATTTAATTGAGAAAACAAACAACCCCGAAAGCGGGTTTTATCTCCACAATCACGAAGCCTTGATTGAAAAGCTAATTGCACTTGACGTGTCAGGTCAAAATGTGATATTAATTGGTGTTACTTATGCCTTATTGGATTTAATTGAGAAACAAAAATTCCAATTAAAAAACACTTTTATAATGGAAACGGGCGGCATGAAAGGAAAGCGCAAAGAAATGATTCGCGAAGAATTGCACAAGCAACTTTGCTTAGGTTTTGGGGTTTCGGCAATTCATTCTGAATATGGAATGACCGAATTGTTATCTCAAGCGTACTCTCTAGGCGAGGGTGTTTTTGAATGTCCTTCATGGATGCAAATTTTAATTCGAGACACCGAAGATGCTTTGACTTATGTAGAAAATGGAAAAACTGGCGGAATCAACGTGATTGATTTGGCCAATATCAATTCCTGTTCTTTTATTGCAACGCAGGATTTAGGCAAAAAAAATCCCAAACACCCTGCCTACCAGCAGGCAGGCTCTTTCGAAGTATTGGGACGTTTTGACAATTCTGATATTCGAGGTTGTAATTTGATGGTTTTGTAAAAAGTTGATTTGGTTATGCGTTTATTCGGTTAACCGGAATTACGATTCAACATTTACCCAACTAAACCACTCGAATTACAAAATAATTTTTCTTTCCACTTTGCAATAGCACAAACTGGTTGTTAATTAAATGTGTATTTGTAAGCACAAATTCTTCCGTGACTTTTTCTTTATTTACTGCAATTGAATTGGCCGATAACGCGCGTCTTGCCTCACCATTTGATTTAAAAAATCCTGTTTTTTCGTTCAAAACGGCAACAATATTTATTCCTGTTTCAATTTCTAATTTGGAAATATTTGCTTGAGGAACACCGTCAAAAACATCTAAAAATGTAGCTTCATCCAATTGTTTCAAATCGTCAGAAGTGGCATTTCCGAATAAAATATTGGATGCTTTTATAGCATTTTCTAAATCTAATGCAGAATGAACCATTACTGTAATTTCTTCTGCCAAACATTTTTGTAACAACCGCAAATGTGGTGCTTCTCTATGCTTTTCAGTTAAAACTTCAATTTCTTCTTTTGATAAAAAAGTAAAAATCTTAATGTATTTTTCGGCATCAACGTCTGAAGTATTCAACCAATATTGGTAAAATTTATAAGGTGAAGTTCGAGCTGAATCCAACCAAATATTACCACCTTCCGATTTTCCGAATTTAGTTCCATCGGCTTTTGTAATCAACGGACACGTCAAAGCATACGCTTTTCCGCTTGCTATTCTTCGAACCAATTCGGTTCCCGTGGTGATATTTCCCCATTGGTCGCTTCCGCCCATTTGTAGTGTACACTGTTTTTCTTTGTATAAATGCAAAAAGTCATATCCTTGAACCAATTGATAGGTAAACTCTGTAAATGACATTCCTTCAGAAGCTTCAGAAGACAAGCGTTTCTTTACGGAATCTTTCGACATCATATAATTTACAGTAATGTGTTTTCCAATATCTCGAATGAAATCAAGAAACGAAAAGTTCTTCATCCAATCGTAATTATTCACTAATTCTGCAGCGTTTGAAGCATTTGAAGTAAAATCTAAAAAGCGAGCCAATTGCGCTTTTATAGCTTCCTGATTGTGACGCAAAGTTGTTTCATCCAATAAATTTCTTTCATTCGATTTACCTGATGGATCACCAATCATTCCAGTAGCTCCGCCAACTAATGCAAGCGGTTTATGCCCAGACAATTGAAAATGTTTCAATAACATCACGCCTACTAAATGACCAATATGCAAGGAATCCGCAGTTGGATCAATTCCCACATACGCAACCCGCATCTGTTCCATCAAATGTTCTTCAGTTCCCGGCATAACATCGTGAAGCATTCCTCTCCAAGTCACTTCTTCAATAAAATTCTTCATCTTTTCAATCAATTTAAGCAAAGATAAAATTTAATGTTGATTTGTTGATTTGTTTATTCGGTTAATCGAAAAAAAATATGTTTACTACTTCCTATTTTGTACTTTCGTACTATGATATTAGTTACTGGCGCAACAGGTTTAGTGGGTTCTCATTTGGCACTTCAATTAATTGAAAATGGCGAAAATATTCGAGCTATTTATAGAGATTCAACTTCTAAAATGGCAACGAAATCCCTTTTTGAATTATACGAAAAAGGCAATTTATTCGAAAATATTGAATGGATTCAAGCTGATATTACCGATGTTACTTCTTTAGAAATCGCTTTCACAAATGTCCATTCGGTATATCATTGCGCTGCTTTGATTTCATTTGACCCAAAAGACGAAGCACTTCTTAGAAAAACTAACATTGAAGGAACAGCAAATATTGTAAATTTCTGTATTACAAATGGCGTCAAAAAGCTATGTTTTGTAAGTTCGATTGCTGCTTTGGGCGATTTAAAAGAACACGAAATTAGAATTTCCGAAGCAACCGATTGGAACCCCGAAAAGCCACACAGCGATTATGCAATTTCAAAATATGGTGCCGAAATGGAAATTTGGCGTGGCCAACAAGAAGGCTTGAAAGTTGCCGTTTTAAATCCTGGAATTATTCTTGGACCTGGTTTTTGGAACAAAGGAAGTGGCGCGCTTTTTTCGGCTGTTGCCAATGGATTACCGTTTTACACCAAAGGATTTACTGGGTTTGTAGCCGTTTCAGATGTGGTAGCTATATTGATTTTGGCAATGAATAAAATCGAAGAAAATGAAAATAATAACGGGCAACGCTTTGTAATTATTGAAGATAACTATTCCTATGAAACCATTTTGAACACCATCGCAGAAGCATTGAAAGTCAAAAAACCAAAATTTTACGCGACGAAATGGATTACAGAAATTGCTTGGAGATTGGATTGGGTAGCCTCTACTATTTTCGATCAAAAAAGAAAGTTATCAAAAGAAACAGCACTTTCAAGCCATTCAGTTGATTTGTATTCTAACGAAAAAGCAATAGCTACTTTTGCGTTTCAATTCAAAAACAGTCAGAATTATATTTATGAAATCGTGGCGCTTGAATCTAAATCAGCAAAATAAATTACTTGATTTCGGTTTTAGTTGCTTCTTTATTTATCGCTTTGGGCTTTGAAAGAAGTGTTTTTTGGTCTTCAATTTTTTTGTTGATATTTTCAACTATTTCCTTGTATTTTTTATTATCTGAAGCATAATATGTATTGCTTCTTGCAAATTGAAGGCTGTCAATTTTATATTTTTTATAAATATAAGTGGTAGAATTTATGTTATTTGTTTCTAAAACTGTTGGGTTTTGAGATTTTATTGCCTCCAAAACAGATAAATCATACAATATACTGACTAAAACATCTTCATCTATCAAATTATCAGGTTTTAAAACAACAGGTTTTTGACAACTTATTAGAATTGCAAAAAGTAAAAATATAGTGACTAATTTTTTCATAATTGAAATGATATAAACCTTTTTAACGATCAAACAACAATCTTTTTCCACAACGAATATCTTTCACAATAAAGTTTTGATATACCAATTGTCCGTTTACAAATGTATGGGTTATTCTTGATCTAAAAGTAAAATCTTCAAACGGCGACCATCCACATTTTGCAAAGATATTGTCTTTTTTCACGCTCCAAGGCAATCCAGAATTTACAATTGCCAAATCGCCATAATATCCAACTTTTATAAATCCTCTTTTTTCAATTTTGAAAATTTTTGCAGGATTGTGAGCCATTTTTTCAACAATTTTTTCCACTGAAATTTTTCCTTGCAAATGAGCTTCAAACATTGCTACAACTGCGTGTTGCACTAATGGGCCGCCGGAAGGTGCTTTCAAATAGGATTGTTGTTTTTCTTCTAAAGTGTGCGGAGCGTGGTCGGTTGCAATGACATCAATTCGGTCGTCAAGCAACGCTTCCCAAAGTACTTTTCTGTCATTTTCTGTTTTCACAGCAGGATTCCATTTGATAAAATTCCCTTTCGTATCGTAATCTTCATTGGTAAACCAAAGATGATGAATACAAACCTCAGCGGTGATTTTCTTCTGTTCCAATGGGATTTTATTCGTGAATAAATCCATTTCTTTAGCCGTTGAAAGATGAAAAACATGCAATCTTGCGCCCGTTTTTTTGGCTAAAGCAACTGCTTTTGAAGAAGAAATATAACACGCTTCCACGCTTCGAATCAAGTGATGAAATTGTACAGGAATGTCCTCACCATATTCAGCTTTGTATTTTTCTAAATTGTTTTTAATGGTAGTTTCATCTTCGCAATGAACGGCAATTAACATTGGCGTACTCGAAAATATTTTTTCTAAAACGGCCTCATTATCAACCAACATATTCCCTGTTGAGGAACCTAAAAATATTTTTATTCCAGCAACATTTTTGGGATTAGTTTTTAAAACTTCTGCCAAATTATCATTGGTGGCTCCCATCATAAACGAGTAGTTTGCAAAAGATTTTTCTGCTGCAATTTGATATTTTTCTTCTAATATTTCTTGGGTTACTGCATTGGGAACCGTATTGGGTTGTTCTATATAGGAAGTTATTCCGCCCGCAACAGCTGCCCGAGATTCCGATTCGATATCTCCTTTGTGAGTCAATCCTGGTTCTCTAAAATGCACTTGATCATCAATTGCGCCAGGAATTAAGTAATTTCCTTCAGCATCAATAATTTTACAATTGGAAAATTTTGGGCTAATAGTTTCCGCAATTTCAACAATAAATTCATTTTCTATCAATACATCGCCGATAAAAATCGCTCCTTCATTAACAATTTTTGCGTTTTTGATTAAAATCCTGTTCATCTGTTTTCTTGACTATAATCTATTAAAAAACTTACTTATTCTAAGTGATATTACTCCAAAAACAGCTTCTTTAATGATGCCGTTACTCATTTTTGATTCCCCTTTAGTTCGGTCTGTAAAAATAATTGGGACTTCTACGATTTTGAATTTTTTGCAATAGGTTCGGTATTTCATTTCTATTTGAAAAGCGTAGCCAATAAATTTAATTTTATCCAAATTTATAGATTCCAATACCTTTCTATTATAACAAATGAATCCCGCTGTGGCATCGTGAATTTTCATTCCCGTTATTTTCTTCACATAATAGGATGCAAAATACGACATCAATACGCGGTTCAACGGCCAGTTTACAACATTCACGCCTGTAACATATCGGGAACCAATTGCAATATCGCCTCCACCAAAATGACACGCTTCATATAACTTTTCTAAATCGGCAGGATTATGAGAAAAATCGGCATCCATTTCAAAAACGAATTCATATTTTTTTTCCAAAGCCCATTTGAAACCAAACACATAAGCAGTTCCTAATCCTGCTTTCTTTTCTCTTTTTTCTAAAAATAATTGACTTCCAAATTCTTTTTGAAGTTCAATTACTTTATCGGCAGTTTTGTCAGGGGAATTATCATCAACAACAAGTATATGAAATGGCTTATGCAATGAAAATACCGCTCTTACGATACTTTCAATATTTTCAATTTCATTGTAAGTTGGAATTATAACTATACTATCGTTCATAATAATTTGAATATAAATGCAAAAATAAACTTTTTATTGTTTTGCTTTTCATAATTATTACATAATAAATAAAAGCGTTGAAAAATTTAGTAATTTTGCACCAATATGATTGAAAATGTATTTCATCCACGAATAATAGAAAATAAAGATTGGGCAACCGCTTTATTTATACTTTCATTTGTTTTAATTGCAATGACAAAATCAATCTTTGAAAACAGATTCAATGAGTTTTCAAGGCTTATTATTTCCGACAAATACTTGAAAGTCTATAAAGACTCAAGCCAAATGATGAGCTGGTTTACAGTATTTTTGTTTGTCGTTCAGTTAATTTCTTTTTCCTTTTTTATCCATATGATACTTTACCAATTTGGAAATGTTTTAAAAACTGATTGGCTCGTTTACACTCAAATTTTCACTTTTCTAACAGTTTATATTCTGTCTAAATATCTAATTGAGAAAATTATTGCCATCGCCTTTGATATTGAAGAATTTGCAGAACAATATAACTTGCAAAAGGTTAGTTATCGCACTTATATTGGTATTTTTTTACTTCCTATCAATTGTTTTTTGTTTTATTACGATACATTCCCTCGAGTATTTTTACTTGTTTTTATTTTTATTGTACTGATAATCAATTTATTTACCTATTTAGTAACGCTAAAAAATTATCAAAATATACTATTGGGTAACTTATTTTATTTTATTTTGTATCTTTGCGCACTTGAAATAGCGCCCTACTATTTTATGTATTATTGGTTTACAAAAAATTAGCATATTAGAAAATGTCAAATATGAAAGTGAAAACAATTTTGGTGTCACAGCCTGAGCCTAAAGTGGAGAATTCTCCGTACTTTGAGCTACAACAAAAACATAAAGTAAAAATTGATTTCAGACCTTTTATTCACGTCGAAGGGGTTAATGCGAAAGAGATTCGGCTTCAAAAAATCGATCTAAATAATTTTACTGCAATAATTTTAACAAGTAAAAATGCGGTAGATCATTTTTTTAGAGTGGCAGATGAAATGCGTTACAAAGTGCCAGAAGGATTAAAATACTTTTGTCAATCTGAAGCTGTTGCGTTTTATTTACAAAAATATGTTGTGTATAGAAAACGTAAAATCTATGTTGGACAAAAGGATTTTATCGACTTGACTTCTTTATTAAAGAAATACAAAGACGAAAAGTTTTTATTGCCCGCTTCGGATCAATTAAATGCAGAAGCGCCAATTATCTTGAATAATTTAAAAGTTGACTGGACCCAAGCTGTCTTTTACAAAACCGTAATGAGCGACTTGTCTGATTTAGCAGACGTATATTATGATGTTTTGGCATTTTTCAGCCCAACAGGAATTAAGTCCTTATTTATGAACTTCCCTGATTTTGAACAAAATGAAACTCGAATTGCGGTATTTGGAAGTACTACTCAAAAAGAGGCTTTGGAGCACGGTTTGCGTGTAGATATTATGGCACCTACGCCTGAATCTCCATCGATGACAATGGCTTTAGATAAATATATTACCAAATCAAACAAAGAAGTTAAAGAGAAATAGTCTTTCAACTTAAATCATAAAAAAAGCTTTCAGAAAATCATCTGAAAGCTTTTTTATTTGAATTAATATTAAGTTTGATGGTTTTATTGTAAACTACAATTTTGGCCCAGCTTTAACTAAGTTTTTGCCTTCCTCATTATCGGAATATTGAGCAAAATTCTTAATAAATAACTCGGCTAAATCGGTTGCTTTTGTATTCCATTCCGAAGCATCAGAATACGTATTTCTTGGGTCTAATATTTCAGTACTTACGCCATCCAAAGACGTTGGAATTTCAAGATTAAAAATAGGAACGGTTTGAGTTTCTGCTTTTTCCATTGAACCGTCCAAAATTCTATCTATAATGGTACGGGTATCTTTTATAGAAATTCTTTTTCCAGTTCCGTTCCAGCCGGTATTAACCATATAGGCCGTGGCATGGTGTTGCTCCATTTTTTTTACTAATTCTTCCCCATATTTAGTTGGATGTAAGCATAAAAATGCTTTTCCAAAACAGGCAGAAAATGTTGGTTCTGGTTTTGTAACTCCTCTTTCTGTTCCTGCTAATTTTGCAGTAAAACCTGAGAGAAAGAAATATTTTGTTTGTTCTGGAGTCAATTTTGAAACGGGAGGCATAACCCCAAAAGCATCTGCGGTAAGAAAGATAACTTTCGATGCGTGTCCAGCTTTTGAAACTGGTTTTACAATGTTATCAATATGGTCAATTGGATAAGAAACCCTTGTGTTTTGGGTAACTGAACCATCTTTAAAGTCGATATTTCCGTTTGCATCAAGCGTTACATTTTCTAATAAGGCATTTTTGCGAATAGCACCGTAAATATCTGGTTCGTTTTCCTTACTTAAATCGATAGTTTTTGCATAGCAACCCCCTTCAAAATTAAAAACGCCTTCATTATCCCATCCGTGTTCATCGTCGCCAATTAATTCGCGTTTTGGATCTGTTGACAAGGTTGTTTTCCCAGTTCCTGACAATCCGAAGAATACAGCTACATCACCCTCTTTTCCTTTATTTGCAGAACAATGCATCGATGCAATTCCTTTCAATGGCAAATAATAATTCATCATTGAAAATAAACCTTTTTTCATTTCACCACCGTACCAAGTTCCACCAATTAACTGAATTTTCTCGGTTAAGTTGAAGGCTACATAAACCTCCGAATTTAATCCGTAAGCAGCATATTCTTTGAAACTCGTTTTAGAACCGTTCATTACTACAAAATCAGGTTCTCCAAAATTTTCTAATTCTTCATCTGTTGGTCTGATGAACATATTTTTGACAAAGTGAGCTTGCCAAGCTACTTCCATAATAAATCGCACTTTTAATCGAGAATTTTCATTTGCACCGCAAAATGCATCTACAACATATAATTTATTTCCTGAAAGTTGTTCAAGGATAGTTTGTTTTAATGCATTCCAAGTATCTTGAGAAATACCTTTGTTATCATTTATTGCTTTATCAGAAGTCCACCAAATAGTGTCTTTTGTAATTTCATCATTAACAATATATTTATCTTTTGGGGAGCGACCAGTGAAATCACCAGTCATTACATTTACAGCTCCAAGTTCCGATAATTGCCCTCTTTCAAATCCTTCAAAATTTGGATTTAATTCTTCATTATACAAAAATTCAAAGGACGGATTGTATATAATTTCTTGAGTGTTTTTGACACCATATTTTTCCAACGAAATCGATATAGTAGATTGAGTGTAGCTATCCATAGAATTAATTTAAGTTTGAATATTTATTTTACAAAAGTAAATATTTAAAATAATCTATTTTACGTTTTTCACAAAAATTATAGATTTTTTCTATAAAAATTAACAAATAACAAGCCCCAGCCCGTTAAAAATAACAATCCGCCAATTGGCGTAATAAATCCAAAGGGGCTAAAATCAAATGGGAGAAGTTTATTTATTGCAATAAAATACAGAGAACCTGAAAAAAGTAAAACACCAAGAATAATTGTATAAAAAATTACTTTTTTTACTTTATTTGAGATATCATTGCGAGTGCCAATAAACAATAAAAATAATGCATGATACATTTGATATTTAACTCCAGTTTCAAAAGTATTGAGTTCTGAAACATCCAATACTTTCTTTAAAGCATGAGCAGCAAAAGCTCCTAAAATAATTGATACTAATCCTAAAAAGGCTGCCGATGCAATAATTTTTCTATCCATTTTTATTATTTGTAAAATATATTGCAAAAATATGCGTTAAGTTGTTTAATCTTTTAATTAAATTCAATTTTAACATTTTGAAGCCCCTAAAATAATTCTATTTTTACACCTATATTAAAAACGATGAGAAAATTTATTTTTACAATTATTTTGATTCTTAGCTATAGTTTTAGCTTTTCTCAAATAAAACCAAATGAAAGATTGGTTTATGCTGCTTCTTACAATATGAGTGGCTTAATGACCCAGTTAGCGGAAGTTACGATGGAAACTGAAATGATGAAAACTTCTAAAAATACTTTTCTACATTTGAGTATTCAAGCTGCTACTTTTAGCAAATGGGATTCTTTTTTTAAAATTAGAGATTTATATGAATCGTATGTAAACCCTATAACTTTACAAGCAAGTTTATACAAAAGAAGCATCAAAGAGGGTGGTTATTCTAAGACCGAAAAATACATTTTTAAATCCGATAGAAAAACAATTATTAGTACTTCAAAAACGAATAGCAAACCTGAAACGAAAAAAACATTCACGGTTGGAACTTCAACGCAAGACATTGTTTCTGTCATTTATAAGTTGCGAACTATTGATTTTCAAAATTATAAAAACGGTCAAACAAAGTCTTTCGTAATCGTATTTGACGAAACAGAATTTCCAGTTTTAGTGAAATTTATGGGAATTGAAACCGTTTCTACTGGTAATTTAGGAACAAAAAACTGTTATAAAATTTCAATTGCTGCTAAAACCAATGCTTTAAAAGGAAAAGATAAAAACTTAATATGGCTTACTGCCGATACTAAAAAAATCCCTGCTTTAATAAAATTTAGCATTCCTGTTGGAACAGGACAATTAACGTTATCAAACGCAACTGGAATTTAACACGACCATCATGAGAAAATTATTTTTAGTTTTAGCAATTATTTTCACCTGTTTAAGCATTGTATTTGCTTCTTTGCCATTAGGGACTTTGGCGTTAATTCCAATTGGAATTGCAATAGTATTTGGATTTTTAACACTCAAAAAATCTGATTTAAAACAACAAAAAGTAGTCAAAGTAATTTTGCTTTTTGCCATTTTATCACTTGTATTTGTAGTTGGAAAAGAAATATTCACGAAAGACGAAGTAGAAGTTGACAAACAATTTGACACTAAAAAAACAGAATCTAAAAAAGAAGCCAAGAAAGATTTAGAAGATTTAGACGGTTTGTAATTATTCTAAAAACGCTATTCTGAAACTCATGATTAATTTTGTGGGTTTTTTTTATTTTTAAATAGTTATAAATATAACAAATTCATACATTTGTGTTATATTTATAATTATGAGAACTATTCTAATCATTGGAGCCGGAAGATCAGCTTCTTCGTTAATAAATTACTTACTCAATAAATCAGTTGCCGAAAATCTGCACGTAACAATTGGAGATATTTCATTGGATTTAGCAAAAAGAAAAACCAACTCGCATCCAAATTCAACCGCAATTGCATTGGATATATTTGATGAAAATCAAAGAAAAACTCAAATTCAAAAGGCCGATATTGTCATTTCAATGTTGCCAGCACATTTACATATTGAAGTCGCTAAAGACTGTATCGTCTATAAAAAACACATGGTTACCGCCTCTTATATTAGCGATGCAATGCAGGAATTAGATGCTGCCGCAAAAGAAAATAATTTGATTTTCATGAATGAAATTGGGCTCGACCCAGGAATCGATCACATGAGTGCCATGAAAACAATTGATGAAATTCGGGACAAAGGCGGAAAAATGATATTGTTTGAATCGTTCTGTGGAGGATTAGTAGCCCCAGAATCCGACTCTAATTTATGGAATTACAAATTCACTTGGGCGCCAAGAAATGTGGTACTTGCAGGTCAAGGTGGAGCAGCAAAATTCATCCAAGAAGGCACTTACAAGTACATTCCCTACCATAAATTATTTAGCCGAACAGAGTTTATGGAAGTCGAAGGTTACGGAAGATTTGAAGCCTACGCCAACAGAGATTCTCTTAAATACAGAAGCGTTTACGGACTAGATAACGTGTTAACTTTATACCGTGGCACGTTGAGAAGAGTGGGTTTTTCAAAAGCGTGGAACATGTTTGTTCAACTCGGAATGACCGACGATTCCTATAGTATGGACGACTCCGAAACCATGACTTACCGCCAATTCACCAACTCCTTTTTACCCTATCACCCAACAGATTCTGTAGAAATTAAATTGCGTTTAAATTTAAAAATCGATCAAGACGATGTCATGTGGGACAAATTAATAGCGTTAGATATTTTTAATCCCAACAAAATTGTGGGTTTAAAAAACGCAACGCCCGCTCAAATTTTAGAAAAAATATTGAAAGACAGTTGGACGCTACAACCCGACGACAAAGACATGATTGTAATGTACCATAAATTTGGCTACGAAATCAATGGTATAAAAAGACAAATAGATTCCAAAATGGTGTGCCTTGGCGAAGACCAAACCTATACTGCAATGGCAAAAACCGTGGGACTTCCCGTAGCCATTGCCACCTTACAAATTCTGAACGGAAAAATCACCACTCCAGGTGTACAACTTCCAATTACCAAAGAAATCTATTTACCCATTTTAGCAGAATTAGAAGCTCTTGGCGTAGTTTTCAAAGAAGAAGAAATGCACTACGAAGGCTATAATCCTAATGTGTATTAATTTAAAGTTTTTTTGTACTTTTGCTTTTCAATTATAACCAAAAACACTATTTTGGTTGAAATAGAAAAGATATGAAACACAATTCACAAACAGTAGAAATAGACGGAATCGACAAAGAAATTCTTAGGGATTTAATGGAAGATGCCCGCAAACCCATCCTTCAAATTGCCAATAAAATCGGTATTTCAGGCGCTGCAATCCACCAAAGATTAAGAAAATTAGAACAATCGGGCGTAATTTCGGGTTCAAAATTCATTGTCAACAATAAAGTTTTGGGCTACAGCACTATGGCATTTGTAGGAGTTTATCTTGACAAAGCCGCTCGAAATTCGGAAGCCGTAAAAGAGTTGAGAAAAATCCCTGAAGTTTTAGAATGTCATTATACAACAGGAAATTGGTCGATTTTAATCAAAATTATATGTCGTGATAACGAACATTTAATGAACCTATTAAATACCAAAATCCAAGCAATCGAAGGCGTTTCAAGAACAGAAACCTTCATTTCCTTAGACCAGCAAATAGAACGACAAATACAATTGTAGGGAGGAAGTTAATTTGGTTATGCGTTGATTTGGTTATAAAAAAATAAAAAAAACTTTGACACGAATTACACTAATTTTCATGAATTATTTCAAGGTGTTAATTTGGTTATGCGTTGATTTGGATATGAAAAAAAGCGGAATACTTTTTAGAAACTTTGCCACGAATTACACGAATTTTCACTAATTATTTAAGAAATTAAAAAAAAATTCGTGCCGATTCGTGTAATTCGTGGCTAAAAAAAAGCGGAAAACAATAATGTTCCCCGCTTTTCTAATTTTATAATTGACTAACGAATTATCGTCTGTTCATATAAATCATCACATAATACAATAAAGTGGCGATTGAGCCAATTGCAGCAACTACGTACGTTCTTGCAGCCCATTTCAAAGCGTCTTTTGCACCAGCTTGCTCTTCGTTGGTCAACATATTTTTGTTTTCTAACCAAGCCAAAGCCCTGTTACTAGCGTCATATTCTACTGGTAACGTTACAATGGAGAACATAGTTGTGGCAGCAAAAATCACAATTCCAATTAGCAATAATGATGGGAATGTTTTCATCATGAAAATTCCTCCAATCAAAATCCATTGCACATAATTCGATGCAATATTTACCACTGGAACCAATTGAGAACGCAATTCCAACCAACTATAAGCGGTGGCGTGTTGCACTGCGTGACCACATTCGTGAGCAGCAACGGCAGCAGCGGCAGCATTTCTTTGATTGTAAACGGCTTCACTTAAATTTACTGTTTTGTCCGTTGGATTGTAATGATCTGTCAAACGCCCCGGAGTTGAAATTACCGTAACATCCGTAATTCCGTGATCTGCGAGCATTTTTTCGGCAATTTCGGCACCCGACATTCCATTATTCAACTGCAATTTTGAATACAATTCAAATTTCTTTTTCAATTGGCGGCTCACCAACCAACTGAACAACATAATTAAACCTGCGACTATTAAATACATATATTTTATTTTTAAAAAGATAAAGTTACAAAAACTACATCAAATTACAAGCCAAATTTTTTGGATGCAATTTTGTCATTATCCCACCAAGTTGATTACTTTCCCCGGAACAATAATTACTTTGTTTGGCGTTCTTCCTTCCAATTGTTTGATAGTTCGTTCGTCTTTCATAATGATTTCTTGAATTTCTGCAACCGATAAATCCAAGGATAATTCTATTGTAAAACGCATTTTTCCATTGAAAGAAACTGGATATTCCTTGCTGCTTTCAACCAAATATTTCTCGTCCACCACTGGAAAATCAAATGTTGAAATAGATTCAGAATGACCTAATTGCAACCACAATTCTTCAGCAATATGTGGTGCATACGGTGAAATTAAAACTGCCAATGGTTCTAAAATGGCACGTTCATGACAATTTTGCGCAGTCAATTCATTTACACAAATCATAAACTGAGAAACCGACGTATTGAAAGAGAAGTTCTCAATGTCTTCATTTACTTTTTTAATGGTTTTGTGCAAA
>Ga0209107_10001103_pt1 | contig 15060 bp, 22 predicted proteins | sample LakErihyJuly2011_2_FD_187460 | JGI IMG/M metagenome (GOLD analysis project Ga0209107, IMG submission 187460) | Freshwater microbial communities from dead zone in Lake Erie, Canada - CCB hypolimnion July 2011 (SPAdes) (version 2) | ecosystem: Environmental > Aquatic > Freshwater > Lentic >... | reverse complement strand
ACGGGAGACCGGGCGCAACCGCAAGCCCACCGCTGAGGAGCTGTCGATCTTCACCAGAACGATGCTGCAAGCGTTGGCTCAGGTGATTCCAGGTCCCATCGCTGTGATGGAGTGGATTAAGCAGAGCGTGCGTGAGTTTATCTTAAGTGGTAAAGAAGAGCTGATTTGGATCTCGCCATCAGGCTTTCCTGTCCGACAGGATAAGCGAAAGCTGAACATGGTCAAAGTCCGTACTCAGTTGTTGGGAGATGTCATTTCCAGCAGTGTAGGCAATGGTTTCGGCGAAGCCGACATCAGCAAGCACTGCCACGCGACAGCTCCCAACTTTATCCACAGCGCCGATGCTGCTCTACTCCACAACAGCTTTGCTGGTTATGACCAGCCGTTCATGCTGATCCACGACTCTATCCTCACGACCGCCACCGACATGGACTACATGTCTGAGGTGATCCGTGATGAGTTCGTTAAGATCTACGAAACCAAACCATTGCTTAAACTTGCCGAAATCCTCGACGCCGAGGTGCCGGAGGGGATGGTGATTGGTGACCTGGATCTAACGCACTGCAGGAGCAGTGTTTACTTCTTCTGTTGATCCCACTAAACACAGCTAACAAGCCGCATCATGTTTACCGACCATGAAAACATGACCCTTGTCGAGCGCATCCACAACTACGTGGACGGCAACCAACACGACAAGGCACGAGCCCTGGCCAAGGTTGGGGACTACCTGGAGGAGTGCTGGCAGTGGGACGTGGACTTCGGAGGACCCCCTCCCTTGACACGATCCCACTAATGCAACTAAAGTTGGGGTTGTGTGTTACATTAACCTATGCATTCCCTGCATAAGCCTCCACCCGTGGATGAGCTTGCTAATCTCTTTGCATCAGCTTGGGATGAGCTCGTGAAGCTGACCTCGGAGGCCTGTTACCGCTGCTACCTGATCATGGAGATCCTCCGCTCTACGGGCGAGAAGGAGTTTCCATTGCAGCTGGCGTCGTGCTTCTTCTATATCGCCAGCCACGACGGTTGTTTACAGGAGGAGGTGGTGGCTTTCACCAAGCTCTCCGCCTCCGCCGTCAGCCGCAACGTTAGTTGGCTGGGGAGCCATCACCGACTGGAGCACCGACAAGGTCTCAAATTGGTGAGGAGGGAAAGAGACGCTGCTGATTACAAGAAGTTCCGATGCTTCCTTACACCCAAAGGCCAGCAATTCGCCAACTTAATTGAACAGCACATGTCGATGAGCATCGCTTCCTTTGAAGCCCAGGCCCGCGACTTCATTAGTTCGGGGGACGATGCATGAGCAGCTACACCTGGGGACAAGCCTTTGACTACACCTGGAAAACCAAGTGGAAGCGGCTGCCCTCCGCCAAGACCAACGCAATCAATGCCGGTCACATCACCAAATACTGTGGCCGATCACTCCCACTCAGCAGAATGGGGAAGGTGGCCTGGTGGCACGAGTTCATCTCGGAGCTCCAGGATCAACGCCGCTCCAACTCAACCATCAACAGGATTCTCTCCGTTGGATCGACCGCCATCAAGTGGACGCTCAAGGCGGAAGAACACAATGTCATTTGGCCAAGGGTGGACCGGCTCAAGGAGGGTCAGCACCGCCTGACCTACTTCAGCAAGGACCAAGTGGCCCGCATGGCCTTTGTGGCCGTTGATGTGTTTGACCGGCAGGACCTGGCCGATGCCTTGGTGTTCAGCGCCTATACAGGCGTGCGCCAGGGCGAGCTGCTCAAGCTCAAAGCAGAAGACCTCGACTTCTCCGCCAACGTGGTGTGGATTGGGGGCAAGCCAGGCCGGGAGACCAAGGGCCGCAATGTGCGGGCGGTGCCGCTGCACCAGCTGCTGCATCCCGTTGTCAAGAACCGTTTAGAGCAGCCGTACTTGTTTCAAGACGACTGGTCCAACAAAGATCAGCTCTACCGAGCGTTCAAGAAGGTTCGCGACTTCTGCGGCTATGGGGAGGACTATGTCTGGCACAGCCTGCGCCACAGCTTCGGCACCTGGCTGGGGGAGACCACCCACCCCCGCACGATCATGGAGCTGATGGGGCATGCCGATGTCGAGACATCGTTACGTTATGTAAAGGCCACTGATGAGGCCTGCAAGAGCGCGATTAGTTCGCTCTGAGCCGGGTCTAGCGCGACTAGCGGTCCGTGAAAACGGGCCGTTTCGCCGGTCTGCTACGTTCTGTGAGCCGCTCGGGGAAGCCCGAGATGCCACTGCGGATGTGGCGGAATTGGTAGACGCGCTAGTTTCAGGTTCTTAGGAGTTCGAATCCCACTCATCAAACTCAACTGACGAAGGGGGCTGAAAGGCCCCTTTTTCATTGGGTTCTTCTCGATCTCACTAAACCAAAGATGTACCCACGGGATCTAACGCAAGAGGAAATCGAGGCTCTTGACCCTGAGAGCTACAGCAACTTCCTCGCATTTGGCGATCCGCTGATGCCGGAGATGCCAGAAGAAGAGTACGAGGAATGGATCGCCATGCACCGCATGTACGACCTGTGAAAAATCTCGTACCTGGAACATACACAACCGAGGACTTACTTCAAGCAATTGATGAGCTTGAGGAAGACCTCATGAATATCCCGACATTCTACCCAAACCCAACTCGTTTCAAGTCTCCCTTCTATGAAGAAGAAGACGACAACTAAGACCGTACAAAAGGTCCTCTGGACTCCAGGTCCACCGAAAAAATCACATCAAGGCGCCGGGAGAAATTCGCTCCCGAAGAAAGGACGCAAGGCCTACAAGGGCCAAGGCCGCTAATCCACCACCACAACTTTCATGGCAAACCGCTACATCTTCAACACTGCGCTCACGGGTTACATCAAGGTCGATGAACCGGGTGGGCAATGGAACAACTGCACGTTTGCGTTCAAACTGCCAGCTGACATCCTGCGTCAATGCGAGCAAGACCGCGAAGAGCTGTTGAGCTGGGCCAAGACCAAGGTCCCGAACCCATCGCGGGTCAACATCAACAAACCCAAATGGGATGAGGAGGGGCTGGTCAAGTACTCCTATCTCGGCGAGACCGGGCGTGCTGCCGTGGTCTTTGTCGACACGGAGGGGACTCCCCTTGAGAAGGATGTCCTGGCCTCGATTCGCAAAGGCACCAAGGTGCGGATCATCGCGCAGCAAAGCCCTTACACCAAACCCTCGCTGGGCACCAAGCTCGTGGTGGTGGGGGTGCAGGTGATTGAGCTGAACACTGGAGACGTGATGGATTCCGGTGCCCTGGAGGGGGATGACGTGGCAGCCCTCTTTGCTGCTGCAACCCCCATCGATGGATACAAAGCCTCGAGTCCGCAAGTGCGGGTTTCTCAGGCTGAACCTGAACTTGATAACGGCGACTACGACTTCTAGTGAATTTGCGCTCCGGCCTGGAGGAGCGTGTTTCTAAATACTTCGATAAGTCAAATGTGCCCTACCTCTATGAGGCACAGAAGTTCGCGTATGTAACCGAGTCAAAGTACACGCCAGATTTCTTCCTCAAGAACGACATCATTCTCGAATGCAAGGGATTCTTTAAGCCCTCTGATCGGAGGAAGATGCTGGCTGTCAAGGCTCAACATCCGCACTTAGATATACGTTTCATATTCCAGCGTAATAACACGCTTACTAAATCAAGCAAAAGCACGTATGGGGATTGGTGTGATCGACACGGATTTCCATGGTGCATCTTTCCCGACATTCCACCTACCTGGCTTACATGACCTCCTCTTACACCCCCAGCACCAAAGCTCCTGAGTACGGCTCGGTTGAGTACTACGACGAGCAGTTCTCCGATGTCCTCGCCGACGTTGGTGATGATGACGGCAACAAGGCCAATGTGCTTGCAGGGTTGATCAGTGCTCTCACCAGCTGGATCAACTACCACGACGCAGCCGCCTGCCGCTACGAAGATTTCGCGATTGAACTGAACGCCATTGTCAAGGAGCTGGTCAATGACTGAAGACAACAGCAAAGACCTTTTGTTTCAGCGCATCGATGCTCTGGTTGAGCAGTTTGAGCTGGAGGGCTATCCCTTCGCCCACATCATTGATGTGATGCGCGATTACATCGAGATTGCCGATGACTTCCTCCTCTGAGGGGGCGGAGTTTATACGGCATGAGCCCTGTCCTAACTGCCCATCCTCTGACGCTTTAGCGCGTTACACGGATGGTGGTGCCTACTGCTTTGCCTGTGGGTACTACCAACGTGGGGATGGGCAGGCCCTTCCTTCTAACAAGCCGCACCGCACCGTGAACTACGAAGGCGAATTTGGGCCAATTAAAAACCGCAAGCTTCACGAAGAAACCTGTAGGAAATTCAACGTCCGCATCGACCCCGGCAATGCCGTTCGGTTCCCCTACTACGACGACAACAAAGTTTTGGTGGGTTACAAGGAACGTGGGCGTGAGAAGAGTTTCAAATGGGTAGGCAGCAACACGGACCACCAGCTGTTTGGACAGCACCTCTTTGGCTCTGGCAAAACCATTGTCATCACCGAGGGGGAAATGGACTGCTTGAGCGTCTGGCAGGTCAGACCAAACTGGCCAGTCTGCTCCGTACCCAACGGTGCCAACGCTGCCGCTAAGGACCTCAAGCACCAACTGAAGTGGCTGCTGGGCTTCGATGAAATCGTGCTCATGCTGGACCAGGACGAAAGCGGGCAGAGGGCTACGGCCGAATGTGCTGCTCTGTTCCCAGCTGACCGTGTGTTCATCGCTCCTTTAGGGAACTACAAGGATGCTTCCGAGGCCCTGGTGGCCGGTGACAGTGATGCCATTCGGCAGGCCTACTTCAACCGAAAGGCCTACATGCCTCAAGCCATCATCGATGGCAAGGACCTGTTTGATCTGGTCAGCTCGCCATTGCACGGCAAAGATGCCGACTACCCCTATCCGGGGTTAAACAACCTCACTTCGGGGTTGCGGCTGGGCGAGTTGGTGACAATCACGGCCGGTTCTGGCGCGGGGAAGAGCACCCTATGCGGTGAAATCGCCATGTCATTAGTCGATCAAGGTTTCAGTGTGGGCTACATCGCCCTTGAAGAATCCATCCAGCGCACCGCCTTGCGCTTGATGACGGTTAAAGCCAACAAACCCCTACATTTATCCAATGAAATCGAGCCATCTGATCTCCGCAGTGCTTTTGATCATTCTGTTGGATCTGGTCGCGTTTTCTTACGAGATGGGTTTGGCAGCGTAGATCCTGACGTGATCCTAAATGACATTCGCTTCATGGTGAAAGCCAAGGGGGTGCAATGGATCATCTTGGATCACCTATCGATTCTGCTGTCAGGGAATGCAGCAAATGACGAGCGTCGAATGCTGGATTTGACGATGACAAAGCTGCGATCTTTTGTTGAAGAGACAAGGATCGGCATGGTGTTGATCAGTCATCTCCGGCGCACCACCAACGACAAGGCGCACGAGGATGGGGCCGATGTGTCATTAGGACACCTCAGGGGCTCTCACTCCATAGCCCAACTGTCCGACATCGTCGTCTGCGTGCTTCGCAACATCTCATCTGGCGATTGTTTCAGTGAGATGAAAGTACTTAAGAACAGATTTAACGGTCAAACCGGACCAGCTGGAACGTTGGTTTACGACCTCAAGACTGGTCGACTTACTGAGTCAACCCAACCACCACCTGCAACATCCACTGGCTATGACGACTTCTAAGCCCGCTCGGCTTGTCTTCTTTAAGAAGCAAGGCTGCGGCCCATGTGACATGGCAGCCAATGCCCTTCAGATCGTGCTGGATCAACATCCAGACTACGAGCACTACGTATCCGTGATCCAGAAGGAGAATGCTCCTGCACTGGTTGCAGCCTATGAATTAGAGCTGTACCCGACAGTGCTGATTATGGATGCAGATAGCAATGAGCTGTCTCGGAAGGTAGGTAGTTCTGCATTAACACAGCGTTGGTGGTATCAGGCACTCACTGCAATTTCTAAACGATGAGGCTCGTATTCGACGTTGAGACAGACGGCTTATTGCGTCAGCTTTCTGTTGTTCATTGCTTAGTAACGCAAGATCTGGATACCGGTGAGGTCCGTCGCTATGACGATACTGGACTCCAGGAATCAGTGACTACAGGGCTTAACATCCTGGCCGAAGCTGATGAACTGTGGGGGCACAACATTATTGGGTATGACTTCGAGGCTATTCGAGAAGTTTATCCCTTCTTTGAGCCCCAGGGGCAGGTGTATGACACCCTGATTTTGTCTCGTTTGTTCTTTATGCACATGCTGCTGAAGGACAAGAGCGAGAATCCCCCCAACATGCCTGCACAGCTTTGGGGTAGGCACTCGCTCGAGGCCTGGGGCTACAGGCTTGGTGTGTACAAATCCCAGTACGGCAAACAGCTTGATGGGGATTGGTCTAACTACAGCCCAGAGATGCTTGAGTACTGCGTTAAAGACGTTGAAGTATCGACGGCTTTGGCGAAGTTCTTTGAGCCCAAGCTTTCCAAGTATAGACAATGTATAGACACCGAGCACAAGGTTGCCAAGCTGATGGCATGGCAAGAGCGAGAGGGCTTTCCGTTTGATACCAAGAAAGCCGAGCAGTTGACGTGGAAACTGCAGGGTGAACTCGAACAGCTCTCAGACGAGATGCGAACCACATTCCCTTATGTGAGTGGCGGTGAGTTCACACCTGCTGTGAATAACGGTCCTCGTGGGTATCACAAGGGTGTTCCATTTACGAGACTTCGGGAGTTCAATCCCACAAGCCGACAGCATATTGCTACGGCATTTCAGATGTTTCGTGGATGGGAGCCGCTTGAGAAAACCGAAACCGGTATTCCAAAGATTGATGAGGACATTCTTCTCGAGCTCAACACAGATGAATCCAAGAAGTTTGCTCGCATCCTGACGCTACAGAAACATCTGGGGCAGATCAGTGAAGGCAAGAACGCTTGGCTTAAAAAGGTTGGCAGAGATGGGCGCATTCATCACAGCTGCATCCTGAACACGAACACGGGCCGTCAGGCCCACATGGGTCCAAACATCGCACAGGTTCCATCTGATCATGAATACCGAGAATTATTCCATCCGGGGAATGATCGGCTGCAAGTTGGCGCTGATGCTTCTGGCTTGGAGCTGCGCTGCCTTGCCCATTACCTCCATCGCTGGAATCCACAGTTTGGCGAGGAAGTGGTCAACGGGGACATCCACACGGCCCTAGCAGAAATCTACGGGACAGATAGAAAGACAGGCAAATCCTGTACTTACTGTTTGATCTACGGCGGGGGAAACCTTCGGCTAGGCCTCACGGCTGGCGCCAGCAAAGACAAGGCGGTTGCCAAAGGCAAAGAGATCCGCCAGCGCGTCATGACTGGCCTCACAGGCTTTGCTCAGCTATCAGAAGCAGTCTCCCAACGGGCTGAATCTGATGTGCTTAAGGCACTCGATGGTCGTCCGATCCAATTGCAGGGTAAAAAGCATGCTGCTTTGAATTACCTGTTGCAATCAGCTGGGGCAATCATTTGCAAGAACTGGGTGATTCGTGCAAACGAACTACTCAAGGAAGCAGGCATCTGCTACTGGCCCCTTGCCTTTGTACACGATGAAATGCAGATCTCTGTTGCCCCAGAGCAAGCAGAACAAGCCGCATTTCTAATCACTGCAGCCATGAAAGACGTTGAGTCAGCTCTCTCTTTTAGGTGCCGACTGGATTCCGAATTTAAGATCGGAAAGTCATGGGCGGACTGCCACTAAGCAGTGCAAACATTGTGGGGAGTGGAAGTCGGAATCAGAGTTTGTCAAAGCTGATGGCCACCATCGCGCTACGAGAAACAGATGTAAGGCCTGCCACCGACTACAGCATCAGATTCGAACATCACTAAAAACACAACACCCAGTACCACCGCCAGGCGACTGCCCTATATGTGGTGTCCATACCCAGAAATGGGTACTCGACCATTGCCACAATGGGGAGTCGTTTCGTGGCTACATCTGCAGATCCTGCAATTCAGGCGTTGGGCTCCTTCACGACGACCCAGTGATCCTGTCCAAGGCTTTGCTTTACCTTCTCAATAACACTAAACACAGTGACAACCCTTCTGATTGATGCTGACTATTTCTTTTACAGAGCAGCGTCAGCCGTCGAAGAAGAGCTCGACTTTGACCAAGAGCTTTCAATCGTCATTGGCAACTTTGTAGAGGCACAGAAGATTGTTCAAAATGAACTTAAGCGCCTCAAGGAGCGGTTCGAAACCAACGAACTAATCTTAACCTTTACAGACAAGCACAATTTTCGAAAGACAATTGACCCTGCTTACAAGGGCAATCGCACCAAGCGAAAGCCCTGTGGTTACTTACGACTTAAGAACTGGGGTCTATCCAATTTCAAGTCTGTGATGAAGCCTGGCTTAGAAGCAGACGATGTTTGTGGAATCCTTGCTACAAATGGCAAGCTTAAAAACTTTGTCCTTGTTAGTCCAGACAAGGATATGGAACAGATACCTTGCAGGCTCTTCAACCTGAAGAGGGAGTTTACCCAGAGCCCCGAAGAGGCTCGAAGGAGACTCTATGAGCAATGCCTTACTGGTGACCAGACCGATGGCTATTCAGGTTGCCCTGGGGTTGGTCCGAAGAAAGCAGAAGCCATCTTGAATTCTGTCAAAGACGGCGACTATTGGCCGGCCGTCCTCAAGACATACGCTCAAGCTCAGCAAACAGAAGAAGACGCATTGCGCAATCTACGGCTAGCTCGGATTCTTCAAGCGTCTGATTGGGATTCATCCACGCAGCTGCCTATCCCCTACACACCATGATCCCTTACCCAGTTTTAGATCTCACATTGGAGCAGCAGTTTCAGCTACGCAAGTTTGGTGATGCTGCAGACAATGCTTCAAAGCAAGATCTAATAAACCTGTGCACAATGCTGCTGCGTCAAAACTTTATGTACAACAATACCATCACTAACTTAGTGAAGAATTGGAATGAAGCTGACGTACAGAGAACTACTCCTGGTCCGAGGCACTCTCCTTGCTAGGAGCATGTACAACCGACATCCAGAAGTTTGGCAACCCTGGATGAAGTCCTTCTTGCAAAAGATAGAGGACGAACTTGAGCCGCATAATCCACCACCATGGTCCCGCCACTCATGAGTAAGTATTCACCAGACCATTATGCCCGTGGTGTAATCGAGGTCTGGGATTTTATCGCAGATCAACAGCTTGATTACTTTGCCGGCAATGTGGTCAAGTATCTCTGTCGTGCTGGTCACAAGCCGCATGAAGAGGAGATCGATGATCTTCTCAAGGCTAAGGCTTATCTAGAGAAAAAGATCTTCCTTGTATCCAAATCCCGCAACCGATGAGCGCACCTGATTTACTTGGCCAAGCCCTCCAGTTCAGGGTGGCGATGGATCAACCAACTGCCTGTTTTGCCCCCTCAATTCTTGACCTTCAATCAGATCTTATCTGCGAAGAAACGCATGAGTTCTTTGAGGCATATGACCTGTGTCTCCAAGATCTTTCAAACTCTAGGTCTCGAGAAGCTGCCCTTAAAGAGCTTGCGGACCTTGTATATGTTTGCTTCCAGTTTGCTGCTGCTGCCGGCTGGGAGCTCGATGAAGCTCTGGCTCGAGTACATCGGAGCAACATGTCCAAACTTGTGGACGGAAAGCCTCTAAAGAACGAGGCAGGAAAAGTTATCAAAGGCCCCAATTACCAACCCCCATACCTCACCGACCTTATCTGACAATGACCACCTCGAAGATTGCCCGAACGGGCCGAGTACAGTCCTGGATTGACAACCCAGAAAGTCGCCTCCCCGTCAGCTGCACCGTCTTCGTGGTGGAAGACGAGATGGAGGGGCCCAATGGCATCGAAGCTAGTTGGCGCTTTGTATCCCACGCCCTCCGATATGGTGCCGGCGTTGCTGTCCACCTCTCCAAGCTGCGTGCCAAGGGAGATGAGAATGGCAAAGGCCTTGTGGCCAGTGGGCCTGTTTCCTTTGGAAAGATCTATTCTTGCCTGAATGAGATACTGCGGCGCGGTGGTGTATGGAAAAACGGGGCAGTGGTTCTGCACCTCGACTTAAGCCACCCAGACATTCTTGAATTCATCAATGTGAGTCGGGCTGAACTGCCCTGGGTGAAGCGATGTGTGGATATCACGCCCCTCTGGTGGCATCGTGCCAGCGATGAGATCAAGGAAGCACTTCTAAAGAAGATTCAAAGTGGTGACATCTGGCTCAACAAAGTCAAGTTTGATAATGACGGAAATCGCATCCGGGGTAACGTTTGCCTGGAAATCTATCTGCGATCACGGGGAACCTGTCTACTGGAGCATGTCAACCTCGGCGCTTGCGAGCTCGATGAACTTCCGAGCGCATTTCCAGACGGAATGCGGGACTTGTGCGAACTACACGCCCGAACAGGTGTTGAACAGAGCGGGGAGTACCTCTCTCCAGACGAAGATCGGCAAGTCGGTCTCGGAATGCTGGGGCTCGCCAACCTGCTACGGCGTTATGGGGTGACCTATCAAGAGTTTGGCGTTGCGTTGGCTGAAGTGAACAGCTATCAGCACAACGACAGCACTGCCAATCGCCTGGCTCAAGCGATGTACAAGGGCATCCTTGAGGCCGCTGCTGTTGCCCGCTACTACGGCATGGAGAGGGCATTCACCATTGCCCCCACTGCTAGCTGTAGCTACCGGTACACAGATCTAGACGGTTTTGTCACAACGCCTGAGATTGCCCCTCCTATAGCCAGGGAAGTTGACAGGGATTCTGGGACGCTTGGCGTTATGTCCGTCAACTATGGTCCTGTCGAAATTGCTGCAGAGGTCGGCTGGGAAGCCTACAAGTCCGTAGCTAATGGCATCATGCAAATGCTTGACAGCACGGGTCTGCTGCATGGGTATAGCTTCAATTCGTGGAGTGACGTTGTTACTTATGACAACGCATTTATCGAGGACTGGCTTGCTTCACCGCAAACGTCTCTCTACTACGCATTGCAGGTGATGCCCGACACTCTTCGCAAGGATGATGCCTCGGCCATTCTTGATGATGAGTATAAAGACATCTTCTCGTTTGAGCAAGATGAGGACTATTGTGTTTCTTGTGCTGAGTAATGTCTAGCTATCTTGATGTAATTTCCAGAAAGAGGAAGTGGACTCCCGTTCAAGTCGAGCGGGGCCAGTTTGTTGATGGAGCTGAGGAGTCTCTTTATAGAGCCCTTGCCCTTCGTACTCTTGAGCTCCCTGTTAAGGAGTTCCTCCAGCAGGGACTTGATAAGGAGCTGCCTAACAAGCCGGGTGTCGTCGAAGCGTTGCTGTCTAACCAGCAAGATGAGGACAAGCACGACCTGGGCCTGTCGTACATCGTTGCTGCACACGGCACTGATGCAAAGGCTGAGCGTGAGGCTGCAGTCATTCGCAGTGCATGGCTGGACGCTCCTGAGCATCCGATTCTCAAGGCTTCGATCCTTGAGCGCAGTGTGTTCTTTGTCCTGCTGCCGTTCTTCCGCTTTAACGGGGATATGGGTTTGAGAACCCTGGCGGCCGACATCTCCAGGGATGAACAGACCCACGTAGCGATCCACGGCATGGTCGCTCACGACCTCGGGCTGAAGAGCACCCCAAACCTGAACAAGCTCCGCAAAGCCACCGTGCATTGGGTGATGGATGGTCTGGGTCAGTCCGAGAACAAGTGGCTCGATAAGGATTTCTGGTTATCCCAGTCTGACTCTCTGTATAGCAAAGGCAAGGCAGCTGGATTAGCCGACACCCAGCGAGCCAGAATGCCAGCCTTTTTTGAGGCTTCTAATAACGATCTCCCATCTTATGGCTGAGCTAGAAGTAAAGGATGTCTTTGACGGTGATCGAATCATCGCAGAGCTCCTTGAAAAGCTCGAAGAGCTTTATCCACTTTACAACCCAAACCCAACCGATAACTTGGCCAAGATCATGTATCTAGCTGGCCAACGTTCGGTCGTTGATTACATCCACTCATTAAAAGAGGATTAGAACTATGTGTGGTGGTGCCCCCTCCATGCCGTCCATGCCGGCTCCTCCGGCGCCCCCGGAGATGCCGCCTGCAGCGCCTACCCCGCCTCCGATGCCTGAGCCGGCTGCTCCCCTGCCTGCTCCTGCTGCGGTGAATGCTGGTAGTGCTGACAACGCGAAGATGCAGAAGCGGACCTCCAAGCGTGGTCAACTTCAGCAAGCAAGCAGCGGTACGTCGCCGCTGAAGATTGCACTTGATAAATCGGTGAATACCCAGACTGACTCGAAGAAGGGCAGCCTGAACATTCCTAACTAAAATGAAAGATTCAGCCTTATCTCGCTACCAAACTTTGTCGGCGGATAGGCAGCAATACCTTGACTCTGCCAGGGAGTGTGCACGACTCACGCTCCCTTACCTGATTGTCGAAGATGGTCAGACTAAGGGGGGTGCACTCCCCATTCCTTGGCAGAGTGTTGGTGCAAAGGGCGTAAACGTTCTGGCAGCAAAACTGATGCTGTCACTCTTCCCCGTAAATACCAGCTTCTTTAAGCTGCAGATCTCTGATGCAGAACTCATGCAGCTGCCAGAGCTCACCCCAGAAGTTCGCAGTGAGATTGATCTCTCGCTCTCTAAGCTAGAGCGGATCATCCATCAACAGATTGCAGAGTCTTCTGACCGGGTGATGCTCCATCAAGCCATGAAGCATCTGGTCGTCACTGGCAATGTTCTTATCTTTGTCGGGAAGAAAGCCCTTAAGGTCTATCCACTGGATCGTTATGTCGTCAACCGTGATGGTGACGGCAATCTCATTGAAGTCGTAACAGTTGAGTCTGTACATCGGACCCTGCTTCCGGCTGAATTTCAGAAACACCTCCTGGACACCAAGGAGAAGGACAGCAACTCCCCAGGTGCTGATGGCCCCCGCTATGGCGTTGGCTCTGGTAAGAGCTCCAACAACTGGGAGGAGGCTGATGTCTATACCTGGGCCAAGCTTCAGGATGGACAATGGAAATGGTTCCAGGAAGCTGATGGCAAGCCCATCCCAGGGACTGATGGATCATCACCAAAGAACATCACTCCGTGGCTGGGTCTCCGCTTCAACGTTGTTGATGGCGAGCCGTTTGGACGTGGTCGCGTCGAGGAGTTCCTTGGTGACCTGACCTCTCTGGAGAACCTGATGAGGGCTCTGGTGGAGGGCAGTGCAGCTGCCGCGAAGGTGATCTTCACAGTATCTCCTTCCGCTTCTACCAAGCCGCAATCGCTAGCTCGTGCCAGCAATGGCGCCATCATCCAGGGGCGCCCCGATGATATTGGCGTCATCCAAGTGGGTAAGACCGCCGACTTCCGTACTGTGCAGGAGATGATTAGGGATCTGACTACACGACTGTCAGATGCATTCCTGATTCTCAATCCTCGTCAGTCAGAGCGCACAACAGCAACCGAAATCTCTGCCATTCAACAGGAACTTAACGAACAATTGGGGGGAATCTACGGGAATCTGACAACTGAACTGTTGGGTCCCTACCTTAATCGTAAGTTGCACATTCTCCAGAGACAGAAAGCAGTACCACCACTTCCGAAAGGTTTGGTGATGCCAACCGTTGTCGCTGGCTTGAACGGAATTGGACGAGGTCAGGAGCGCATCGCCCTGATGGAGTTCATGCAGACCGTTGCTCAAGGCATGGGTCCAGAAGCCCTTGCACAATTTATTAACCCTACTGAATTCTTGAAGAGACTTGCCGCTGCAAGTGGCATTGATGTTCTCAATCTGGTGAAGGATCCTGCAACTATGGAGCAGGAAGCTGGTAAGCAGAAGGAGGACATGATGCAAGCCAGCCTGATGAATCAGATGGGGCAGCTTGCCAAGTCTCCTCTTGGTGAAAAATTAGTTGATCAGTATGCCAACCAACAACAGCAAGCAGAGCCAGTCCAGCCGGAGCCGGGCGCGGGACTCTGACGGAACCTACAAGGGTGGGGTCGATACAGGTGAAGCCTGGGTCCCTACCGAAGTAGAAGCCAGTCTTGAAAAGGAAGTTGATTACACAATCAAGCCTACCGTCAAGCCCTCTGGCGATGCAGGTACTTATAGCCAGAAGCCTAAGATCCGCCCCTCCTTTGGAAACGTCACTACCGAAACCTACTAATGCCCACCGTAACTTTCGACACTAACCCGGACGCACCTACTCCTCAGCAGCAAGCAGCTGAAGCCGAAGCTCTTGCTCAGGGTGAGAAAATTCAGCAGATGCAGGAGGACGACAGGGCCCGCCTGTATGACCAAGTTGACTCTGAGAACCAGTCTGCCGATCTGATCGGCGGGAAGTTCAAGTCGCAGGAGGACCTCCTGAAGGCCTATGAGGAGCTTCAAAAGAAGCTCGGCCAGGGTGACACAGAAGAGGGTACTGAAGACGCCTCAGAGGGCCAGGAAGAGGCCACTCCGCAGGACTATGGAAACCTGTCCAAGGCCGCCGAAGAGTATGCTCAGGGTCAAGGTCTGAGTGATGAGACTGTCAAGTCTCTCGCAGAACAGCTTAAGTCAGACCCCGAGAAGTTTATCCGTGAATATGAGGCATTCTATACCCAGAATGCAAGCAAGTATCAGCAGGCCCAGCAGCTGGCTCAAAATGAAGCGGCTGAAATTATGGCTATTGCTGGTGGTCCTGACGGCTACCAGGAAATGGTTCAGTGGGCTGCTGAGAATCTTGATCGTAGTGAAGTAGAAGCCTTCAACAGCATTACTGATTCTGGTAACGCTGCTGCGATCCGCTTTGCCGTGAGTGCCCTCAAGGACCGATACAAGGCGGCTGAGGGGTTTGAAGGGCAGATGGTCAGTGGACGTGCCTCCTCGAACACTGGCATCAAGCCTTACCGCAGCACTGCTGAGCTTGCTCGTGACATTGCTAATCCGCTGTACTCCTCGGATCCTGCATTCCGTGCTGATGTGGAGCAGCGACTGTCTATTAGCAAAGATCTGCTGTGATGAAACTCCATACGCTGTGGCCCACACACGTACTGGAAGACTACCTAGTTCTTGAGGACGAAGAGAAGCAAAGGCTGATCGAGCTCCATGAGCAGTACTATCAACGGTACGATC
>Ga0209107_10001102_pt1 | contig 15070 bp, 12 predicted proteins | sample LakErihyJuly2011_2_FD_187460 | JGI IMG/M metagenome (GOLD analysis project Ga0209107, IMG submission 187460) | Freshwater microbial communities from dead zone in Lake Erie, Canada - CCB hypolimnion July 2011 (SPAdes) (version 2) | ecosystem: Environmental > Aquatic > Freshwater > Lentic >... | reverse complement strand
AAATACCCCCCCCCAAAAAAAAAATAATTAAGATCGAATATAACACAAGACTCCAATCGGTTCTGATTATTTCCAACTTATTTAACTTAACTACCTCAACAAAGTCACCGTTCCCTCATAGGTGTATTCTTCGCCATCAAATGCAGCTACTTTTATCACCCATAGGTAAACGTCCTGTTGCACATCTTCGCCACGCGACTTGCCATCCCATGAGGCATGCTTGTCTGTGCTTTCCCATAACTTCTCGCCCCAACGGTTTAAGATTTGTATATGGAAGGATTTCTCGCCGTTTACAATTGCTTTAAACACGTTGTTGTCTTTCGGTCCTGTGCCCTCGGGGCTAAACGCAGTTGGTACAAACACCGTAACGTCCGGATCTATTTCACGTACCTGGCCAATGCTGTCTGAACAAGTCAAACCGCCATAAGAAATGCTTGAGGTTAATACCACTCGGTATTTCATGGTGTCGGCAGGGTAGTTGTGTATCGGGTTTCTAGCCGTGCTGGTATCGTCAGGATCGCTGCTGCCAAAATGCCAAATGTAGTCTATCGCGGCAGGACTAATCCATCGAGTCTTAGTTTCGTTAAAGAATTTGAATTTAGGGAAAGCCACTGTGGTGTAATAACCAGGGTCGCTGCTAAAGCCTGCTGTAGGTTGTGGCAATACTTTGATAAAGTCTAAGGAGTCTCTGGTAATCGGGCAAGTCTCATTTGCACCTGCACCCCATTGGTTGTCTATTCTTAAGGTAACATCATACCAATTGCGGTTTGCAGTGTCGTAACGGATGTTCAATGGCGCCGCGTTTAATGATTGGTTTAAGGTTTGTCCATTGCCAAAATCCCAAGTATAGGTTAAGTTGCTAGATCCTAATGGTTTTCTCACCAAGCTTTGGAAGTTAACCACTGCAGGTTCGCATTGTAAGGTAGGGTCGGCGGTAAAGTCAAACTGAGGATAAGGTTCAATGATTAATGGCAACTCGTCTTTGGCTTGTGGACAAACGCCAAGTTTATCGGTCTTGATGGTCAAAATTACTTTGCCCGCCAAATCGTTTATTCCAGTGTCTTTCAATCCGTGTTTATAGATGCTGATTAGGCTTTTAGGATCGCTAAATTGTCCATCACCGTTATGACTCCATGTAATTGAATTGGCCCAATTTTTTGTAGCAGTCAGGTTAAAATCTATACCCTCACACTGCTGGTATGGTTTCTTATTGCCAATGACAACTTCTGGCTGCGATTGTATTAATATTTTTTGAGAGTCAGATGCCGTACAAGTGGTTAAAGGATTTGAGTATTCAAACTTAACGCTAATCGGTCCTTCGTATAATTTGGTTTTGCTGCTAATGCTTGGGTCAAATTTTCGCATGCTCACGCCTTGGCCTGACCATATGCCTACATTTCCAACAGGCAATATGTTGTTTAATGTAAATGGCGCAGCGCTTGAACATACGGTATCCGGAACATTTATTTGTATGATTGGAAGTCCATTTACCAAAATTTCTGTGCTGTCCGTTACCGGGCATCCGCTGGATACATCGGTTAATTTTACCAAGTACTGTCCGGCGCCATATTTAGGGTCGAAGTATTTTTTGCTCTTTACAGAATTTAAAATCTTAGGTGCAACATTCGGATTGCTTAAGTCTCTAGAACCTGAATATTCAATCGTTTCCCAAGTGCCATAAGGGAATCTGTTGCCTGTGTTTTTATCGACAACAAAACTGTCCAATGCCAACAATGGGTAATTGATACATTGTTTGTTGAATTCAGTGAATTGTATTTCTGGCAAGCGTATTACAAAGACATTGGCCGTATCGCAAGTTTGGCAACCGGTAATGGCGTCTTTAAAACAGTATTCAATAACATACTTACCCGTTTTTTCGTTTTCACCTTCTTTACCCGGATCCATTTCAGTGGTAGGCGGTGTGTTGTTGGTGTTGGTGCTGATAATGGCCGTTGGATCAACATTCGAACCTTGAGGCACTTCAAGAACTTTAAAGGTTTCTATGCCACCGATTTTAGAGAACGGTCTTACCACTTGTTTGTCGAGGGTAATCTGACCCACACGCTGGCAATAGGTGCTGTCTTTTACAAACACATCAGGGTTCGGATTCAGTTTGGTCGGTTTGCAATCTTTGTTGTAGCAACCTTTATAATCTCTGAAATCGTAACAAATGGTATCGCGCAAGCCCACTTTCGGAACCTGGTAGTTTTTTATAAAATTAGGGTAGTTGTAGGTAAATACATTTACGCCCACTGGTCCACCAGTAATCCATGACGGTTTTTTGTTTTGGTAGTAGCGCACATCAAAGGTGCTTTGGGTTTTGTCGCCAGAACTTGCTTTGGCAATTTTTGATTGACTTAAATTAATGGCCCCATCTGAGTAACAACGAGGAGGTAAACCAGCAAACACGAAGGTCGGTAAAGCATTTACTTGAACCTCAAGGGTATCTTTGTCTTGACACATGATACCACCTTGGGTTACTTTCAAATCCAGTTCATAGCGTTTTGGAACCATTGTGCTTATTTTTTGAGCAAATGAGCTGTCGTTTGAAATGGTAACACCTGTGTTTAAATCGCGCCATGCCATACTTCTGCTATGGCCCAATGGTCTGCGTCTGGCTTTGAATTTCAGTGTGTCATTGATGCATATTTCTAGATTGGGTTTTGCTATTGCTACAACCGTATCGTTTACAAATAACCGCATGGTGTCGCTGGTATGACAGCCCAATTTGTCGATTACTTTGGCAATGTAACGGTCAGCAATATTAACAATGATCGATTGGGTGCTGTCTCCATTTGGCAACCAGAAATAACGCATGGTATCAGCGTTTTGAGCAGACAATAGGGTCATTTCATACGTGCAGATGCGCTGGTCGGGGCCAATTTCAACGATTGGGTTAGGCTGGTATTTAACCAATATGGTGTCGCGGTCTACACATTTTTTTGCATCAGTTAATTTCAATACCACTTTGGTGGTGGCAGTCGGTTTAATTAATGTAAACTTACTCAATGTGTCCTTAGGGTCGATGGTTCCAAATGGTGATTCCCATGAATATTTGTATGAAGGAACCCCGTTTTCGATTTTAGGTTCAAGGGTAATGTTGTCGCCAGCACATACAAAAGTATCTTTGCCAAAGGCAAGATCAACCGATAACACGGGTGGGATTGTAACAGTATCCGAATAAATGGTGATACAATTAAACGGCGGGTTGTTTATTTCATGTTCTATTATGTACTTGCCCCCGCGTTTAAATTTAATGCTGTCTCTTTTTACATATCCTCTATAAACTGGAACGCCACTATTTGAACTGTCGCGAATAGTGAATTTGTAAGTGTAATTCTTTTGGTTGTAGTTAACGGTATCGCCGGCCCAAGAGGTGAATCTAAATTTGCCGCAATCTAAAACTTCATATTGGCGTTTTGATCTGGCTTTCGGATTCACTTTAATGTTGAAACCTTTAATGGTGTAAGCAGGACGAGGGCATGCATCGTCTTTGGCTGTTGCCGCAAATGAATAGGCTTGGTTACGTGCGTCACCAATTTTTGGAGTCCAGCAGAATTGAGCTTCTTTTTCGCGCGCTGTTGGATCTATTATGGTGAATGTGGCATCAGGAATACCATAGTTCCATGTCAGGTCAACGGTGTCTGGAACGGTTTGCTTTGGTAAATAAGGGTCGTCTTTGGCTTTGATTGTGAAGCATATTTTCTTTCCCTCACAAACATTGTACTTGTTGAGTCCTTCGATGTAAGGTGGATTGTTGTCTGAGCATGTTACCACCGTCACATAGATGTCACGTCGAGTATACCCAATCATGACCATTTTTTTAGTTATGGAATCTTTTCGGAATTCGCTTACACGAATGGCCACAGGGCCAGATTCATCGCATTTGGTTGGAGTGAAAACCATGTCGCCAGTTTCTTTATCAAAATAGAAACCCCTGGGTGGTTTTGCATTTGGCAAGGCACGGCAATTAACAACTCCAGGATTGGGCGGGCAATAGGGCGTTAATGGAATGTCTTTGTTTAAAGGGCTGATCCAAGAAACAGGATTAAAGGTTGCGCTTAAAGGTTCATCAAGGGAAAATGCCAAGGAGTCGCTGTCCAAATTGTCGAATACCCCATTGTTGAATGTAAACGGCTGGTTGCAACACATAAACGACATTGGAATGGTCGATAGGGTTGGGGTGTTGTTTCCTTTGGTTTTAATGAGGCAAATATTCATCATTGCCTCTCCACCGTAGGTGGTTGTAGAAGTGGTAGTGCCAACCAATCCCCAAGGTTGGGATACTCTGAATTTTATTTCACAACAGTTGTTGTTTAAGAAGGTATTGTATGGGCTTTTGGCAAAATCGATGGTGTCTTCAAACGTGTGTTCTTCTATGCCATAACGGGTTCCGCTGTATCCACCATTATTGCAAGGCGGCTGGCCATTGCTGCATACCGGAGTAATGTCTCGAATCTTTGTCCTAGGCGGAACTATGCTTAAGCTTGCTTTGTCGCAAGACATGGTGAACTTTGGCATAATACCCAGTTTGCAAACGCATTGGTGGTATAAAACAAATTTCACATGGTATTTATAGCCTCCCAAATGTCTGAAAATAATGTCCGACCCATTGATTACGTCGCAGGCATTTGCCATGCACAGACGCAAAAGCAAAATAAAAAGTATCGACGCTTTTAAATGTTTCATTTTTATTTAGACATCTAAAACCTTTAAAATGTGGTATGCAGGTTTTGAAAATCTTGAACAATAATAGGTATTTTTGCTTTAAGGAGCAAACTTTTTGCCTCTGGAATGTAAAGTTTTTCGTTTATTTAAGCAAAAACGTGTGGGGTTAAATGTTCTTAATAAGTTGAAATATAAATGATTGAACCTTTTTTGGTTAATAAAATGACCGATTTATAAAATATCCCCAAAACTCAAACATTCCAAACCAAAACCGAGTTGTTGATCATTGTGTGTTCCAATTCGAATTTAGCGGTGTAATCTCCCTTAGAAATTTGCCCAAAAAGCATCTCATTTTCAAAACTTAAATGCAGATTTTTTATAAAGTTAAGCTCTTTAATGCCATATATTTTGTACAACACCTCTTTTGCACCCCAGGCTATTTGTTGGTGAAGACTGCCTTCATAACCGGTTCTATCGCTATCAGATAAAAATTTCTTGGCCAATAAGTGTATGTTGTCTCTTTGGTATTCAATGTCTACCCCAAGGGCTGATCCGTTAGCACAATACAAACAAGCCACTAGGTTTTTTGAATGGCTAAAAGAAACCGAGCACGCTTGGTCGGTAATATATGGTTTTCCGAATTTGTCTTTTTCCAAGGCCAAGTGATGGTCTTTGCCAGACAATACATTTAATAAATGCATGGCGGCAGCTTGCTCAACTTGCCTTTGCTCATTGCGGTTTGGAATGCGTTCGATTTTTAATTTTTCAAGAAAAAAATCAAAGGGCTCGGTTATATCCCAAACAGCGAGTTTCTTTGCAGACGTAATTTGTTTTTCAAATACAAGAGGCATGGCAATTGACGTGGTAAAAATACGCGAGTTTATAGGACATACACAAGCAGTATATGCAATGTGTTTAAATCCTTATGGAAACGGTTTTTTTAGTGCAGGAGCCGACACCCTTTTGGTTGAGTGGGATTTGAATCAGGAAGACGGCGTAATGCGTGCAAAGTTAGATTCTGCATGTTATGCTTTGTGTTCGACCCAAGATTATATATTGGCAGGCACCCAAAAAGGAAACCTCAGTGTGTTTGACCTTAAATTCAATTTATTTAAATTTTTAAACGTTTCGGATTCTCCAATATTTGATATTTTATTTGACCAAGAGCGTTTTCTTGTAGGTTGTGGCGATGGTTGTCTTCGGGTTTTTAACTGTGATTTTGAATTAATTAAAACGCTGCAGGTTTCTAATAAAAGTCTGCGGCAAATAATTGTTTATAAAACTGGATTTGCTTTGGCTTGTTCCGATGGGAAAATTACGATTCTAGATACAAATTTAGAAATTGACGACGTTTTGCTGGCCCATGATGGTAGTGTTTTTTCTTTGGCTTACGATCCAAATACATGCAAATTGTTCAGCGGGGGAAAAGACGCGCGTATCAATTTTTACGACAACTTGATACAAAAAGAGACCTTAAATGCCCATTTGTTGCATGTGCACACTTTGGCTGTAAACAAAGAAAATTCAAGACTCTTGAGTGGAAGTATGGACAAAGAAATAAAATTGTGGGATGTAACTGAAAACAAACTTTTAAAAGTTGTAAATTTGTCGAAGCAAAACGCGCATCGAAGTTCAGTGAATAAAATTTTGTGGTTTGACAAAAACAATTTTATTTCGTGCAGTGATGACCGCACGCTGATGTGCTTCGAAATCCAAGACCAAAAATGATATTAACAGACTACCAAATTTTAGAAGAAATTGAAAAAGGAACCATTTTAATTGAGCCTTATCGCCCTGAATGTTTAGGAACCAATAGTTATGATGTGCACCTTGGAAGATATCTTGCAACCTATCAAGACCGCGTTTTGGATTCCAAGGCACACAATAAAATTGACCATTTCGAAATTCCACAAGATGGTTTTGTTTTACAACCTGGCACTTTGTATTTGGGCGTTACCGAAGAATATACCGAAACGCACAGCCACGTTCCTTTTCTAGAGGGAAAAAGCAGCACTGGTCGATTGGGTATCGATATTCACGCCACTGCGGGTAAAGGGGATGTTGGTTTTTGCAATACCTGGACCTTGGAAATTAGCGTGGCGCAACCCGTTAAAATTTACTATGGAATGCCAATTGGTCAGTTAATTTATTTTGTAGTAAATGGAGATGTTAGAACCATGTACAACAAAAAGAAGAACGCAAAATACAACACACGCACCATCCGCCCGGTTGAGAGTATGATGTGGAAGAATAAATTCTAAAATTCGAAACGCATAGTAGGCGTTTGAACAATGTTGCTGAAGTGTAAACTTCTGTCTGCAATTTGTACCGTGTAATACATTGAATCTGGTTTTATGCCAGGGTAGGGAATCGACCTTAAGGTTATTGTTAGATCCCCGTAAATTGCTTTGTTTTTGCCTGTTGGTGTAATGTTCGCAATACGGTCGTTGAAGTTGACCGTATCGGTGCTCGAAGGTATTGGGATTCTTTTCCCAACACCATTTTCAACGGCATAAACTTTTACCAATAAATTGTAAAAATACTTGCCGCCATAATTAAAAGGTACTAGGGTGTCACCCGGTTCTAAACCAATGTCACCATCGCCGTCGGTGTAGTGAACAGTTATTTTTAGAATTGAATCCTTACCGTTTAATTTAATTTGCTCTACAGGTTTTTCAATACTTAATACAGGCTCTGCAGGGAAATTAAAAACTTCCGATTTGCAAGCGCTGAGTAATACGAATACCGATATTTTGATATACTTTTGAAACATGGAGTTTGACAAGCTGCAGCAAGCTGTTTTTACATTGGATAAATCTCAATTCAATGACTTGGCCATGCAAGTATTTCAGACCCAAAGCCGTGAATGTGAGGTCTACCGACGCTATCTCAATTGTCTACAAGTTGATGCCTCAAAGATAATCCATTTAGAAGATATTCCTTACTTACCAATCGAGTTTTTTAAACGGTTTGAAGTCAAAACAAATTCTTTTAAAGAAGAGCTTGTTTTTGAAAGCAGCAGTACCACCGGCAAAGGCATTAGCCGTCATTTTGTAAAATCTTTAGCCTTGTATCAACAAGCTTTTGAATCCAGTTTTAAATTGGCCTTTGGGTCGCACAAGCAATATTGCCATTTGGCTTTATTGCCCTCTTATTTGGAACGTCAAAATTCTTCATTGGTCTATCAAGTGAACGGTTTTATTAAAGACACCAAACATTTGGGTTCTTCATTTTACCTTCACCAAGTAAACGATCTGCTTGAACATATGAGAAGAAATGAAGCGGCTAAAATATCAACGCTTTTATGGGGCGTTAGTTTTGCCCTACTCGATTTTATTGAACAGTTTCAATTTCCTCTTCAGCATACCATGGTATTAGAAACTGGCGGCATGAAGGGCAGACGTAAAGAAATTACCCGCGATGAAATGCACAGCAATTTTAAAAGAGCGTTTTCTGTTAATTCTATTGCCGGCGAATATGGAATGACCGAATTGATGAGCCAAGCCTACGCAGTAAAAGACGGCATATACGCTGCGCCCAATTGGATGCGTGTAAGTGCCCGCGAAATCAACGATCCTTTGAGTAAGCCTATCGTTAACAAACATGGCGCACTCAATATTATTGATTTGGCCAATTTGCATTCTTGTTCATTTATTGCCAGTTCCGATTTGGGTAAAGTATACAGCGATGGCACTTTTGAAGTCTTAGGCCGAATCGACCACAGTGACACACGTGGTTGCAATTTATTGGTATGAAGAAGATAATCATTCAGCTAAAATCTTATGTTTCTTATTACCCTTTGTGGTATTGGATTTTTCTGTTGAGTTTTTGTACATTTAGTGTTTATGTAAATTATGCCTGGGGTTTACAAAAGGAAATGGACAAACTGCGGGGATGGCAAGAATTTGGAGCTTATGTTGCACTCTATGCCACCCACAGTCTTTTTGCTTTTGGCTTGTACAGTTTGGTTTCCAAATCTTTTGTGTTTTTCAGAAAACCTGGATTTTGGCTAATTTTGATCTTGGGTTTTATGATTTTTGCCTTCCGTGCAGTAACTTGGCAACACCTTAAAATTATCGATTACTTTTCTGTCGAATGGCATTATTACATCAACCATTTGGTTTACAACGATATTTTTAGGTTTTTATATTTATGTGTTCCAGTTGCCATTATTTGGTTTTTTAGAGACAAAAAAGAAATGCCTTTGTACGGTTTTAGTGGCATTGGGCATCAACAAAAAGTCTATTGGATATTGCTTTTGTGTATGGTTCCACTCATAGCAGGCGCTAGTATGCTTAGCGATTTTTTAGATTACTATCCGCGACTTAGAAAGATAAATAATGCTGGTGGCACCGTTTTAAATATGTTGACTTATGAACTATTCTATGGAATGGATTTTGTCTCTATTGAACTTTTCTTCAGGGGCTTTATGGTCATGGCCTTTATCCGTTATCTAGGACCGCATGCCATTTTACCTATGGCCGTTTTTTACATGTCTATACATTATGGCAAACCAATGGGAGAGGCCATTAGCTCGTTTTTTGGCGGAACCATTTTAGGGGTCTTGGCCTTCCACAGCCGAAGTATTTATGGAGGCATTATGGTGCATATGGGCATTGCTTGGCTCATGGAATTGGGCGGTTTTTTAGGCAATTGGATACGCGGCACTTGGTAAAACAAAAAACCCTGATTGTTCATCAGGGTTTTTGCGCATTAAATGAATCTTGAAAATATTTACAACATGCAATAACCACAGCATGCACGCATTAAAGACACAGGACTTACTGGCTTCGTTGCATGGATTTTAAAAAAATATTTAAAATTTTTTTAAACTGCTCTTCAGAAACATGTTCGAGTATCTCTGATGGTTGATATTCTAGAAGAAAGATCTCTAAATTTCACCCCTTCATTTTTTTTCGCCTTTGGCCTTTTTAATTATCTTCGCAGCATGAACAAAGTGGTTTCGAATGCAGAAGAAGCAATTAAAGACATCAACGACGGCGCAGTAATCATGCTTGGCGGTTTTGGTCTTTGTGGTATTCCTGAAAATTGTATCACAGCCTTGGTAAAAAAAGGAAGCAAGGAATTAACTTGTATTTCCAACAATGCCGGGGTCGACGATTTTGGTATTGGCCTAATGTTGCAAACCAAGCAGGTTAAGAAAATGATTTCTTCCTACGTGGGTGAAAACGCTGAATTCGAAAGACAGTTGTTGTCAGGTGAATTGGAAGTGGAACTCATTCCCCAAGGCACTTTGGCTACCCGTTGCATGGCAGCAGGTTATGGCATGCCAGCAATATATACTCCCGCTGGTGTTGGAACTGAAGTGGCGATAGGCAAGGAGACCCGCGATTTTAATGGCAAAACCTATTTAATGGAATATGCTTTCGACGCGGATTTTGCTATTGTAAAAGCTTGGAAAGGCGATACCCATGGCAATTTGATTTTCAAAGAATCTGCCCGTAATTTCAATCCTTTAATGGCTATGGCTGGAAAAATAACCATTGCCGAAGTGGAAGAATTGCTGCCTGCAGGAAGCCTAGATCCCAACCAAATTCACACCGCTGGTATTTATGTTCACCGCATTTTTCAAGGGTCAAACTACGAGAAGCGCATTGAGCAAAGAACGGTAAGACAAAAATCGTAAACATATGCAAATCATTGCCACCTCCGATGGCAGCAATACCTTATTTGATGAAAAGCTGGATGAAACCTACCATTCCGTTCATGGTGCACTTGGAGAAAGTTTACATGTCTATATCAACAATGGACTGAAGCGGGTTTCACCCAATTTAAAGGCCATCAATATTTTAGAAATTGGTTTTGGTACAGGTTTAAATGCCTTGCTTAGTATTGACCACCAAGCGCCCAATACTAAAATTAATTATTACAGCATTGAAGCATTTCCTCTTTCAGAAGAATTGTTGAACAAGTATTATCAAGGCTTTTCTGAAAAACCTAAGAGTCTAGACTCTTTGCACAAGCTTATTCAAACGCAAGGAATGCAAACCATCAATGAACATTTTGAATTTAAGTTAATTGAATCCAAATTGGAAGATTTGCAAGTAGAAAAGCACGATTTCCCAAGTTTTGATTTGGTGTATTTCGATGCCTTTGCGCCTTCAAAACAGCCTGAGCTGTGGACTTTGGAAATCTTAAGAACTGTTACAAATCTGATGGCTGAGGAGGCGTTGTTTGTTACCTATTGTTCTCAAGGACAATTTAAACGCAACTTAAAGGAACTCGGATTTGAAATCGATTGTCCGCCGGGGCCGTTTGGCAAGCGGGAGATTACCGTGGCCAAAAAAATAAAAGCAATTGTTTAGCCCCTGAAAAAAAATTAAGTTTGTAGCCCTTGCAAATTCAAATCAACAATATCGGTAAACGCTATCAAAACCAATGGTTGTTCAGGAACATCAATCTTGAACTTAAACTAGGGGATAGTTTGTCTGTTACTGGTGCCAATGGCAGCGGAAAATCAACCTTTATACAAGTGGTATATGGCTTGGTGCAAGCCAGTGAAGGGGAGGTTTTGCTCAATGGAAATTCCAATTACAAACCCCATGAAGTTTTCGCATTAAGTGCGCCTTATCTCGAGTTGCCAATGGCATTTAACCTCATTGAAATACACGATTTGTACAAACGGACCCAGAAGATGAATGCCAATTTGGACGAATTTCTGGCTTTCAGTGATTTTAGTAAAGCACAAGCCCAAAGAGCTGTAAAGTTATTTTCTTCAGGCATGCTTCAAAGGTTGAAAACAGCATTGTGTTTAAGCAGTAATTCGCCAATTCTTTTATTGGATGAACCACTCTCAAACATGGATGCAAAGGGTGAAGATTGGTACAAAAATTGTTTGAATGATATCAAAGATAAAATTGTAATTATTGCCGGTAATAATCCCATTGAATATGCATTTACGAACTCAAACCTACACATCAAACCTGCCTAAAACCTTTGTTTTATTTGTGGTTTTAGTCTTATTTTCTTTATATTCAAATACTATTTTTGCAAACACTCAATCTGCCAATTGTTCGGCAAGTACACTTAAGAAAAACAGGAAAAAAACAAAGCAATTTGACACCCTTTTTTGTGATCAAAAGCCAATTGCCAAAATCATGACGCTTAATGCCGTAAACGATTCTTTTGCCACTTATTATTGCTACCACATCACCGATACCAGTCTCTTAATGGTTGTAAAGCCCAAGGCAATGCCAACAAAAGTTACCCCGAATCAATCTAAGGTATATTACCATTTCGAATTTCCTAATATTCAAATGCTTGCGGACTACAAACCTAAAGTCCCAGCCACGAATGTTAAAGATATCATTTGCGAATATTTATTGATAAATAAATACGGCTTAGACACGCTTAAGTCTGAAATGTTCGCCACCATTCATGGAAATATCCTTGATAAAAACACAAAAAAAGTAGATGCCGAGAAACTTTTTATTGTTGAGCGCAATAAAATGGCTGAGATTAAAATTGAGGATATCGAAATTTCTCAAGATGGGATATTCTTGGGGCGTTGTGAAGAAGAAGAATTGGACGGACCCAACGGAAAGATCATACAATACAGTATATTCAATTCCACTGGTGCTTTGGTTTGTGTTGCCAGTAAAATGCCTTCAAGCAAAGGCAGTAAATTGATACAATGGAATTTATTAACGCAAAGAGATATGCGTTTCTCTTCTGTGCAGCTCAAGTCTGACAATTTCGTTATCGAACTTCTAAAATTCTTGGTTACAAAATCTATTATTTAGAGTTTTGGTCAAAAAAAAGGCAACACGAATGTTGCCTTTCAAAATAGAAAAATAGAAAATTTTAAGCGTCTGTATTCGGATTGTCCAATGGAACAATTTCTCTTGGTTTTGCCATTGTAACGATCATTTTTCTTCCGCTTAAATCAAAACCGTTCAATTCCTCGATGGCCTTTAATCCATCCGCTTCATTTGCCATCTCGACAAATCCGAAGCCTTTGCTGCGTTTGGTTTCTAAATCCCGTACAATCTTTGCCCCGATCACTTCACCGTATGGTAAAAAGACGTTTTTTAGCTCCTCTGTACGCAATCTGTAGTTTAAATTTCCAATGTAAATTCTCATTTCAATAAGCGATTTTTTTTAATGCAAGACAAATCTAAATATTAGAACAAGATATCAAAATTTAACTTTTGAACCCTCAATGAAAAAAGCCTTAACCATCATTATTTCAGATAGTTAAGGCTTTTTAACGAAGCTTTTAAAAAAAGTTTACTTTGGCTCTAAAGCGGTTTTTATCGACGAAAGTATGTAATTCTTGTGTTCTTTGGCATCTCCCATCGACGAAGGCAAAGATGCGCTAATTAATTTCTGAATATTTGTCAACTGAGCATGGGCTTTAGCTTTGCTAATTGGGTCATATAGAGGCGATTCGTAAATATAGCTTAAGAATTCAATGTAAGTAATCTGAAGGTTTTGTCTGTAGGTGTTGATACTGCCATTCATATCTGCTTGGAAAATGGCGTTGCTCAAATCTTTGAACATTTCACCAATTTCATATTGATTGCCATACAATTTGCTATCGAGCATTCTTTGTAAGGTGCTAGGGTGCAAGATGTGGGTTAATACGGCCATTTGCACATTTAAAACCCTTCTGTGCAATTTTGGATCTTCTCCCGAACTAAAACCCCTTCTTTGCTGTTGCATATAAGCTGCAATTTCATTTGGTAATTCCATGGCATTGGGTGCAAAAACAAAATCGCTTAGTGTTTTCATTGCATTTTTTTGAGTCTCCAATGGAACGGCAGTAAATGGCTTAATTGTAGAATTTTGGTTGCTAAAACTTCTGTCTACATAAACACCTCCAATGTATCTTGAAACCACACCAGCTTGCACCGCCCATTCGCTACTTAATACCAAATAGTTGCTGCGCAACTCGTTGTAACTTCTGTTTTCTTTTCCATATTCAGCCAATAAGTTGCTTTGTAGGGTTTTGATTAAACCAATACGTTCTCTGGCATATCCGATGGCGTCGCTACTCATGTCGCCGATCATTACCCTTGGGTCTATCGCTTTACCCGGCGCGCGCATGTCGTCTGCATCGTTTCCAAAACACAAAGCAGGCTCTGTGCTTCTTGCCAATATGTTGTCGCGGCGACTTGCATCTATGCTGCTGTCTGATTCTTGGTAGTAACCAAATTCAATGGCCCATAAATCGTATGGTCCTGGTCTGTCTGTATAATATTGAGATTTGACACCTTTTCTATTGCTAAAGTTTACCGCAGGGTAATCCATAACACTGCCAGTTAATCCCATACTTCTGGTTTTGTTCATGTCGTATAAATCATTCAAACCATGCAATTGGGTGGCTTTCATATTGTGGTTTAATCCGAGGGTATGGCCTACTTCATGCAACACCAAATAGTATAAAGATTCTTTTAAGAAGGTATTTACTTCATCTTCACTCGCATTTTGCGAAGCTAGGAACTGCAAGCCCAATAAATTTTGCATGTGCATGTGCTCGCCAGCCTCACAGCTATATGTTGGATGGGATTCTTCTGATTCAATTTCATTCATCAACCACTCAATACCCGCTTTGTCAAATACTTTTTGTGATTTTAATCTGTTGGTGATAAATACCCATTCAAACATAATGTCTGCACCTAATATTTCGCCAGTTCTTGGGTTGACAAAGCTCGGACCATAACCACCAAATGGAGGCTCAGGGCTGCTGGTCCATCTCAACACATTGTAACGCATATCACCAGCATCCCAAGTGGCATCATCTGGTTGTTCAAATATTTGAACTGCATTTTTAAAACCGGCTTTTTCAAATGCAATATTCCATTGCAGAATTGCTGCTTTGATGGTTGGTCTTAAATCCTTGGGCGTTGTATTCTCAATCCACCAAGTGATTGGTTTAACTGGTTCAGACAATGCTGCTGTAGGGTCTTTTTTCACCAAGTTCCAACGGTGAATTAAGTCTTTGTAATTAACAGACTCCGTAGTGGTCATGTCATTTGTTTCCGTTAAGAAATAACCAATTCTTGGATCATCCATTCTTGGCTTGTAGTCGTTTCTTGGCATTTCAATAAAACTGTGCTGCAAAACGATGTCAACGTAGCGCCCATCGGCAATGGCTTCACTGCTGCTTCCTCTTGAATTCGGATCGTCATAAACATATTTAACCACGATATCAGTGTTCTCCGGATAGTTTTTAACCGATTGGTATTTTGTTTTTGTTTTGCTCAAACCACCTAAGTTAAAGCCTGGTCCAGAGCTTGCTCTTTTTATTTGATACAAGGTTTCACTCAAGAAAATATTGTCTGCTTCAATTAAGTATTCTCCTTTTACCTCGTCTGCTACCACAATTTTTTCACTTGCCATTACCGCATTTGTAACGTTTGCATCGGCAGCCTTTGAA